>TARA_R110000824_G_scaffold390760_2_pt1 | contig 209265 bp, 181 predicted proteins | sample TARA_R110000824 | Tara Oceans TARA_R110000824 (sample SAMEA4397747) | marine metagenome | biome: Polar Biome; feature: [MES] marine water layer (ENVO:01000295) within the mesopelagic zone...; material: water (ENVO:00002006), including particulate matter (ENVO:01000060) such... | reverse complement strand
CCCATCCACGTCTTAACGGCATCGCTTGTGGCAAAGACGTGGATACGCGGGTCAAGCCCGCGCATGACTAGTTTCTTTAGGCAACTTCATTGTCAAAAATTGCTTCCCCCTCGAAAGAGAGATGAAGTGAAGAGTGACTCACTCATTAGCCCCTGCTACCAATCACGCATTGAAATTTTCCCATCCGGAGCCTTCCATGCAATTCGATGATCTTCTCCATGCACGCAAATCCGTTCGCGTGTTCAAGCCCGATCCTGTGCCGCTGGCGCTGGTGACAGAATTGCTGACAATGGCAAGCCGCGCACCGTCGGGCACAAATATCCAGCCATGGAAAATGCATGTGGTGACGGGCGCTGTGCGCGAGAAGCTGGTGGCTGAAGTGCTGGCCCATCGCGAAACAAACCCTGCCGACGCAGTGGCTGAATTTCCCCGCATGTCCAAGCGCAAGGAGCCTTACACAACGCGCATGCGCACACTGGGCAAGGAAATGTATTCGCTGCTGGAAATCCCCAAAGGGGACCAGGCCGCCAACTGGGCGCAATGGGGCCGCAATTACAAATTCTTCGATGCGCCTGTGGGCATCATCTTCACCATCGACAAAGACCTAGACGCGATGAGCTTTCTCGATATCGGCATGTTCATGCAGACATTCATGCTGGCAGCAAAATCGCGCGGACTGGATACATGTGCGCAAGGGGCATGGAACAATTTCTGGTCCGTGACGCGACGCGTGCTTGATGTGCCGGAAGATGAATACATCATTGCGGGCATGTCGCTGGGCTATGCCGATGACAGCGCGGCAGTGAACACGCTGGTCGCCGAACGCGAGCCGGTTGAAAGCTTTGCAACATTTCACGGCTTTGAATAAGGCCTAGCGCCCCAGATAGACGCGGCTCTGTGGCGGCTCGAAGGCTTTCTTCGCGCTTTCCATCAGCTTGTCTTCCAGCGTCTCGCTATCGCCGGTGAGGGAGGGAGACTGCAGCACAAAAACCGCAGGACCATTGTCACCTGCAAAGAGCGGGACGGGATCGGCCATACTGTCGGAGAGGCCTGACATGGACACATCGCCATTAAGGTCGATGAGAGCAGAGCCGATCGGGGACGCATCTTCTGCCCATGCGGGCGCGGCAAGCGCCAGAAGCACAAGAGCAGAAACAAGCAAAATGCGGGCTTTGTTTTCCATCTGATAAATATAGACCGATGGCGCGCCGGTTCAACCTGAACAGCCGCTTGTTCACACCCGCACCTTGCCAAACGGGACGGCGCGACTACTCTCAGGGCAACTCTGCAATCACTTAGAACCCAAGCACACATAACAATGAGGGACCGAGCCATGGCCGAATATCCACGCCCGCTGCCCGTGCCGACACCCGAAACACAAAATTTTTGGGATGGCTGCGCACAAGGGGAATTGCGCCTGCAAAAATGCGACGCTTGCGACCACACCTATTTTCCGCCGCGCGATTTCTGCCCTGCCTGTTCGGGCCGCAAGGTGACGACGTTCAAAGCATCGGGCAAAGCGACGCTTTACTCCTATGTGATCAACCATCGCCCCCGCCCCGATTTTGGTGATGCGCCGCATTCCATTGCTGTTGTGACACTGGCCGAAGGCCCGCGCATGATGACCAATATCATCGACTGCCCGCAGACGCCCGAAGCACTTGTGCTCGACATGCCGCTGGACGTCACATTCGAGAAGGCAAGCGACACGATCAGCCTGCCGAAATTCCGTCCGGCGAAAGGATAAGCGATGAAACAGAAATCAATTGCTGTTGTCGGCGCTGCCGAGACGACAAATATGGGCAAGATCCCGAACCAGTCCGTGATCGGACTGCATGCCGATGCCGCATTGAACGCCATGCGCGATGCAGGCCTGACTGCCAAAGACATTGACGGTGTGGCAACCGCTGGCGAAAGCCCGGTGGAGCTTGCCCATTATCTCGGCATCACACCGACATGGGCTGACGGCACAAGCGTGGGCGGCTGCTCCTTCATGCTGCATGTGCGCCACGCCGCCGCTGCCATCAATGAAGGTCTGTGCAACACGGTGCTGATCACGCATGCCGAAAGCGGCCGCTCGCGTGTGGGCGCCCGCAAATTTAGCCGCGATCCGGCAAGCCAGATGGGCCAGTTCGAAGTGCCCTATGGCGTGACCTCCCCGCCCACCATGTTCACCATCCCCGTGCTGCGCTACATGAAAGAAATGGGCGTGAGCGAGGAAGACCTTGCCATGGTCGCCGTGATCCAGCGCGAATGGGCGGCGAAAAATCCGCGCGCCAGCTTCCGCGACCCGATCACGGTGGATGATGTGCTGAACTCGTCCATGATCGCATGGCCCTTTCGCAAACTCATGTGCTGCCTTGTAACCGATGGCGGCGGCGCATTGATCCTGACCAGTGCGGAGCGCGCCAAGGACTTCCCGCAAAAGCCTGTCTATATCCTTGGCACAGGCGAAAGCGTGGAAACCCCGATGGTGAGCCAGATGGAAGACTTCACCACATCGAAAGCCTTCCGCGTGTCGGGCAAGAAAGCTTTTGAGGAAGCAGGCATCAAACACGACGATGTCGATCATCTGATGATCTATGACGCTTTCGCGCATCTGCCTCTGTTCGGGCTGGAAGATCTGGGTTTTGTGAAACGCGGCGAAGCGGCGGCCTTTATCCGCGAGCGCAATACGGCGATTGGCGGCAAGCTGCCTCTGAACACCAATGGCGGCGGATTGTCCTATATGCATTCGGGCATGTATGGCATGTATGCGCTGCAGGAAAGCGTGCGCCAGATGCGCGGCATTGCGCCCGCGCAAGTAGAAGGCGCGAAAATATCGGTCGCGCATGGTGTGGGCGGCATGTTTGCAGCGTCCGGCACGATCATCTTCTCCAACGATAAGCCATAAAAAAGTAATGCCCTCCCCCTTTTGAGGGGGGAGGGTTTTAGAAAGCGTGAAGCATGAAACTTGCCAAGCCGCGTATCGATATCGGCCTCTTCACCAATAATATCGAGCCCATGCTCGCCTTCTATCAAAACGAGCTGGATATCCCTTTCGACCATGCATTGCCGCTGGGTGGCGGACGGATGCAGCACCGCCACGACCTCAAAGGTTCTGTGCTGAAGATCAATGCATCGCGCACTCCCATCGAAGCGACACCGGCAACAGGCTATAGCGAAATCCTGATTGCACGCGACGGCTTGCTGGGACCCAAATCACTGACCGATCCCGACGGCAATAAAGTGACGCTGGTGCCCACCGGCCTTTATGGCATCGAACAGATCGGCATCAGGCTCAAAGTGCGTGACGCCAATGCGCATCGCCGTTTCTTTGCGCTGGCGCTGTGCTTGCCTGACGTGCCGGAAGAAGGCGGCGACAGTTTTTATTGCGGGGAAAGCGTGATCATGGTGGCGCAGGATACATCAGCGCCTGCGAATGCCAGCATCGACGGCACAGGCCTGCGCTATATCACCGTGCAGGTCTTTGATGCCGATGCCGAATATGACGCGATCATCGCGCAAGGCGGCCACGAAGGGCGCAGGCCGCAGACAATGGGTGATGTCGCCCGTTTCGGTTTTGTGCGCGACCCTGACGGCAACTGGATCGAAATCTCGCAACGCTTCTCGCTGGTCGGCAAGCCCGCACATTAAGGCCCGCCAACCAGCAACCAAAGCAGATCAGCGGCCCTTGATGCGGCGGCGCAGATCGTCGGGCGCGAAACTGTCATCCTGCAAATCGGCAAAGAAGTTGATGCCGACTTCCTCGTTCTTGAGGTTCTGGACAACATAGCGGCCTTCGGCGAGGTCATAGACCACATCGGAGGCATTGAAGCAGGTCGGCACATCGTAATACTGGATGATATGCGCTTCCTGCACGCGCCATAGCCCGCCACGCGCATCATAAAGCTCGCCACCGACCATATTGCCGCCATCCTCGTCAAAGTAAGCGACGCGGCGATGATAGACGTGACGCTCGGACGGCTTGAGCTGTGCCTCGACCTGCCAGACGCGATGCTTCTCGTAGCGGATCAGATCCTGATTGAGATGACCGACCTGGATGATGTCCTTGTATTTCACATCGGCTGACGAAAGCTTGTAGGAATTGTAGGCGACAAGCTGTTCGGCGCGACCAAGCACAGTCCAGTTGAAATGATCGAGCGGACCGGAGAACACATCGAAACTGTCCGCCGTGGACATGGCATCGGAATAGATCTGCGGATTGTCGTAAGCCACAGCACTGGTGCGCTGGACACGCGGCGCGGAATTGGTATTGCCGGTCGTATATTGCCACGAACGACGCTCGCCAAGCTTTGGGTCCACGGTCTCGTGCACCAGCAGAAGCTGGCCGGCACGACGCGCAGGTGCGAGCGTTTCCTGAATATAGCGCAGAGAAACATTGTTCAGCGCCTTGAACGATTTATTGTCCGGCGCGGCATAATCGAAAATCGCCTCGTCGCTGACAATGATCGGCGTGAACGTGCCCGTGCGCGTGGGCGCGGCAGACGCAAATGTGCGTTTCACCTTATAGCCGCGATAACGCAGATTGTGGTTCCAGACGATTTCATAGGCGCTGAATGGCAGCGGATAAGGCACACCCGTCACCACGCCTGAAAGACTGTCGCCACCGCCGGAAAGCTTCGCGGTCCTGGCATTTTCGCGCGTGGCATCATAAACGGCTTGCGGCAGAGCGCAGGTGCGGCGCGACTGATAGACGTTGAGTTTGTAATCGGAATAGGCTGCCAGCATGGCCTTCTGGCCCGGTGTCAGCAGATCGGCATATTGATCGGCATTGGCCTTGGTGATGGTGGTCTGGATCGGATCAGAAGCAAACGGATCGGGATAGCGCCCGTCCCCTTTGAAACCAATACCTTCCGGCGGCGTTGACAGACCACCCGACCAAGCCGGAATGGACCCGTCCGCATTGCCAGCCTTTTCAGCACCGACCGGCGTCAAATCCTGACCAAGACGCGCAATCTGGGCGTCCGGCACTTCGGCCACAGCAACATTCAGACCCACAACAGACGCAAACCCGCAGCCTGCCGCCAAAACAGCGGCAATTCTTGAGACACTCACACCCTACTCCCCAAAATTAATTTACTCCCTTTACTAAGTCTGGCCCATTCGCAGCCAAAGGGCTAGCCTTGCGGGAAACAAAACAAAGGTCGGGAAACGGGAGGGTCTGGACAAAAGCTTTGTTACAGGCCGGAGGACCTGACGGGGGGTATTGCGTGAGATTTGTTGAATGGGTTGTCTTCAAGGGCAGGCTGCTGATCCTTGCCCTGCTGGCTGTCTTCACACTTGTGATGGGCTATTACGCCCTCCAGCTGAAGATGGAAGCCGGATTCCTGAAACAAGTGCCGACCAACCATGAATATGTGCAGACCTTTCTGCGCTATCAGGATGAAGTGCCCGGCGCGAATATCATTCTTGTGGCCGTAAGGGCCCGCGAAGGCTCGATCTGGAACGCGGATTTTCTGAAACGCCTTTCCGAAGTCACCGAAGAAGTGACCTTCCTGCCCGGCGTGCGCCGCACCACCGTGCGCTCGCTCTGGTCCACCACCACACGCGTGACGGAAAACACCGAAGAAGGCATCAACTCCTATCCCGTCGTGCCGCGCAATGTGACGGCCAATACCATCACAGATGAAGACGCCGCCACAATCCGCGACCGTGCCCTGAACGGCGGGCATAAAGGCTTTCTGATTTCCAATGACCAGACAGCGGCCCTGATCATTGCCGAGTTGCAGGAACTCGATCCGATCACGCGCGAGAAGCTCGACTATCTCGATCTTGCAGACCGGCTGGAAAAACAGGTCCGCGAGAAATTCGAAGACGACAAGACGAAAATCGAAATTGTCGGCTTTGCCAAATTCATCGGCGACATTGCCGATGGTGCAAGCTCGGTCGTGATCTTCTTCGCCCTCGCCTTCGTGCTGACCACGCTGGCGGTCTATATCTTTGTGCGCTCGGCACAGCTGACTTTTCTGGCGGTCTTCTGCTCACTCGTCTCAGTCGTCTGGCAATTCGGTCTATTGCACCTGATGGATCGCGGGCTGGACCCGCTGGCTGTGCTGGTGCCTTTCCTCGTCTATGCCATCGGTGTGAGCCACGGCGTGCAGCAGATCAATATGATCGCAACGGCGGTGAGCGGCGGACAGACACAATATGAAGCCGCGCAAGCCACCTTCCGCCGCCTGCTGGTGCCCGGCACATTGGCGCTGGTAACAGACCTTGTGGGTTTTGCGACGCTCTACCTGATCCCCATTGAAGTCATTCAGGACCTTGCTGTCATGGCCTCTCTGGGTGTGGCGCTGAAGATCATCACCAATCTCGTGATGCTGCCGCTGGTCGCTTCTTATATGAAACCCGATCCCGATTTCACGCGGCGCTATCTCAACTGGAAACGCACACCCGAAGCGCTGATGCGCTTTGTCGGACGCGTGGCAAAGCCGCGCAATGCGAGCATTGTGCTAGTGATATTTGTCGGACTGCTGGGCCTTGCAGCCCACGAGACACGCCAGCGCCATATCGGCGATCTGGAACCGGGCTTTTCCGAACTCTGGCCCGATGCCCGCTATAATCGCGATATTGCCGATATTGTCGAACGCTTCTCAATCTCTGCGGATGCGCTGATCGTTGTGGTGGAGACACCGGCTGATGCCTGCATCGACGACAAGACCATGCAGCTTGTGGACCGCTTTGCATGGACCATGCGCAATGTGGAAGGCGTGAACTCGGTGCGCTCGCTACCGACAAGTGTGCGCGAGACAGCCGCGATCTGGCGCGAAGGCAATCTGAAATGGATGAGCCTGCCACACAGCCAGACCGAACTCATACAGATGACATCGCCCTATGATCCGAGTACCGGCCTGCTGAACGAGACATGCACTGTGCTGCCGGTGGTGATCTATATGAACGATCACAAAGCTGCCTCGATCAAGACCGTGATCGGTGCGGTGAAAGATTTTGCAGCCAATGACCCGCAGGCACAGGCGCGCGAGGATGTGAACTTCCGCCTCGCCATGGGCGGTATCGGCATTATGGCGGCAACCAATGATGTGATCGAAGCCAATGAATTGCCCATGCTGTTCTGGGTCTATAGCGCCATCATCGTGCTTGTCTGGCTGGCCTATCGCGACTGGCGAGCGATCATCTGCTGTTGCATGCCGCTGCTGCTGGCAACATTTCTGGGCTACTGGTTTATGACCGCGCTGGAAATCGGACTCAAGGTTTCCACCCTGCCCGTGCTGGTGCTGGCGACGGGCATCGGTGTCGATTACGCCTTTTACATCTATAGCCGCTTGCAGGTGCTGCTGGATGAAGGCATGGAGATTGCCGAGGCCTATGGGCTTGCCTTGCAACAGATCGGCGTGGCAGTGGTTTTCACCGGCCTGACGCTCTCAGTGGGTGTTTCGTCCTGGGCTTTCTCAGGGTTGAAGCTGCAAGCCGATATGGGGCTGCTGCTGTCTTTCATGTTCCTTGTGAACATGATTGCGGCGATTGTCTTTCTGCCTGCCTTTGCCGTCATTCTCGACCGTTTATTTCCGCGCAAGGCTTCTATCGGCTAGACTAATCCCCATATGGCAATCATCAGAAATTGCAAATGATCTTCGGGGAGACATGAAAATGCTGAAAGTCTATCACGCGCCCAATACGCGCTCGATCCGTGTTCTCTGGCTGCTCGAAGAACTGGGCGTGCCCTATGACAAGCAAACTGTGGAATTCACACCCGCTTTTCTGCAATCGCCGGAATATCTGGCAGTGCATCCGCTGGGCAAGCTGCCTGCCATCGAGGACGACGGACTGGTGCTGAACGAGTCCGGCGCCATCGTGCAATATATTCTGGCCAAACATGCAGGCAGCCATCTGGAACCCAAGCTTGGCACACCGGCCTATGGCACCTATCTGCAATGGCTGCATTTTGCCGAAGCAACCGTTATGCCGCCGATCAGCCAGATCGTGCAGCACACTTTCCGCAAGGCGAAGGAAGACCGCATTCCCGCTGTGGTGGAAGACGCCAAGACCCAGCTGCACAAACTCTTCTCCTATCTCGACAAAGTGCTGGCGGACCGGACCTTTATTTGCGGCGAGGAATTTACCGCTGCCGATATCATGCTGGGCTATGACCTCAATCTGGCAAAGCTGATCGGCGTGTCGCTGGACGAGCACAAGCCCGTGGCCGATTATTTCGCCCGCCTGTCGGCGCGACCAGCCTTCCAGAAAGCTGTGGCGGTGGCAAAATGAGTGCCTTGCAGATCGCACCAATCAGCGGCGCTTTGGGCGCTGAAATTTCCGGTGTCGATCTTGCCGGTGAGTTGAGCAACGAGACGTTCAGCGCGATCCATCAGGCCTTTCTGGATCATCAGGTGATTTTCTTTCGTGACCAGCACCTGACACATGAGCAGCACAAAAATTTCGCCCGCCGCTTCGGCACGCTGAATATCCACCCTTATGTCAAAGGCATGGACGGGCATCCCGAGATCATGCAGATCATCAAGGAACCGTCCGACAAGGTGAATTTTGGCGGTGGCTGGCATTCGGACATGTCGTTTCTGGAAGAGCCGGCCCTTGGCTCGCTGCTCTATGCCAAGCAAGTGCCTGCCTATGGCGGCGATACGCTCTGGGCCAACCAGTATCTGGCCTATGAGACACTATCCGACGGCATGAAGAACATGCTGGACGGGCTGAAAGCCGTGCATACAGCCAAAGGCGAATATAGCGAGCGGGGACATTCGGCACAGAAGCGCGGCGCGATGGATGTGAAAACGGCGGGCGATGATGTGCCCTCCTATGAGCATCCCGTGGTGCGCACCCATCCCGAGACGGGGCGCAAGGCGCTTTATGTCAATCCGGCCTTTACGGAAAAATTTGTCGGCATGACACGGCGCGAAAGCCTGCCGCTACTGAATTTCCTCTTCGAGCATGCAACGCAGGAAGGCTTTACCTGTCGCTTCCGCTGGAGCGCCAATGCACTGGCTTTCTGGGACAATCGCTGTGCGCAGCATTTTGCGCTGAACGATTATCAGGGCCATCGACGCCATATGGAACGTGTGACCGTGAACGGCGACCGGCCCTATTGAGGGCCTGAACAGACAGCTGCCCGAACAGACAGCTGAATGACGCGATTGAAGAGCCACACATGGGCGATGAAGCGCATGTGAAGGCCGAAATACGGCTTCTGCCTCTTTAATTTGCGTGCTCTCCCATGCATCATTGCGCCAAACAACAAGTGATTTGCAGTGTGTTGCGTTCGGGCGGGGGCATTTTAGAACGCAGGCACTGGGCATCCGAGGGGGAAACCAATGCCGATTACACCAACTGAACAGCCACGCCTGAGGACACGCATGACCTTTGCAGGTCTGCTGGCAGCATGGCTGGCAATGGCTGCACCGGCGCTGGTGCAAGCCGCCGACCTGCCGGGCACGGATGATCCTGCCGCACGCGGACTGGCCATCGCACAGGAAAATGACAATCGCGATCAGGGCTGGGGCGATGCACGCGCCGACATGAAAATGATCCTGACCAATGCATCGGGTGAGACAAGCGAACGCGCCTTGCGTTTCATGATGCTGGAAAGCCCCGAGCAAGGCGACGGTGACTGGAACCTGATGAGCTTTGACCGGCCACGCGACATTGAAGGCACGGCACTGCTGACCCATACACATCTGCAAGGCTCCGACGACCAGTGGCTCTATCTGCCGACCATCAAACGCGTGAAGCGCATCTCGTCATCCAACAAGGCGGGGCCATTTGTGGGGAGCGAATTTGCCTTTGAAGATTTCTCGACCCAGCAGATGAGCAAGTTTGACTACATGTGGGTGCGCGACGAGGCCTGTGGCGAGTTGCAATGCCATGTGGTGGAGCGCAAACCGCTTTATGAGGATTCCGGCTATACACGCGAGCTGGTCTGGATCGACACGACCGACTACCAGTTCCGCAAAATCGACTTTTATGATCGCAAGAATGCCTTGCTGAAAACACTGACGCTGAGCAATTACACGCTCTACCAGAACAAATACTGGCGACCGCTGGAACTGGTCATGACGAACCATGAAAGCAGCAAGACGACCAAGCTGATCTGGGAGAGCTATGAATTTGCCACCGGCCTGAGCAAAGACGATTTTTCCACCGCCGCGCTGGAGCGCGCACGCTGATGGGCGCTGGAGGCAAGGCAAGTGCGGCAGCTATTGCAGCCTGCCTTTGGGCTGCGCCTGCGCTGGCCAATGAATTCGGCTTGCGCGGCACGATCACGCCGGAGCTGCGCGTCTTTTCGCAAGAGCCTTCAAGCCGACGCCAGACCAATGCCAGCGTATCGCTGGCTGGCGAGATGACGGCCAAATATTTCTTCGGGGATGGCGAGCGGCAATCACTGGTTGTTACGCCTTTCGCACGGCTGGACTGGAGCGATGACCGCCGCAGCCATTTCGATCTGCGTGAGGCCCGCTGGGGCATGGTGGCGGGCGCATGGGAAATTCGCGCGGGCATCGACAAAGTGTTCTGGGGCGTGACGGAAGCTGTGCATCTGGTCAATATCGTCAACCAGCGCGATGTGGTGGAAGACCCGATCAAACAGGAAGTGGCACTGGGACAACCCATGCTGCGACTGCGCACCACACAAAGTTTTGGCACGTTCGATTTTTTCGTGCTGCCCTATTTCCGCGAGCGCACCTTTCCCGGACCCGACGGGCGACCGGCAACAGACATTCCCGTGGATACAGGCCTTGCGCATTATGAAAGCGGGGCGAAAGAGCGCCATGTCGATTTTGCTGCGCGCTACTCAAACCATTTCGACGATATCGATCTGGGCCTGTCCTATTTTCAGGGCACGGGCCGCGATCCGATCCTGCAACCTGCCTTGAGCAAAGACGGCGATCTGGTGCTGGCGCCTTATTACACGCAGATAAGACAAGCATCTTTCGATGTGCAGGCCACCAAAGGCGCATGGCTGCTGAAGGCCGAGGGCTATTGGCGCTCTGAATTGGGCAAGCAATATGAAGCGGTGACAGGCGGCATCGAATATACGTTTTACGGGATTTTCGGCGGCGACAGCGATCTGGGTGTGGTGGCCGAATATGCGCTCGACAGCCGCGGGCAAGTGGCGCGCGCACCCTATCAGAATGACGGCTTTCTGGCGCTGCGCTGGGCCGCAAACGATATGGCCTCGACAAGCCTGCTGGCCGGTGTGGTGATGGACGCAGATACAGGCGCATACGGATTTCGCATGAAGGCCGACCGGCGGCTTGATGCCGACCACCATCTCTCGATAGAGGCTTATGCATTTGGCGATGTGCCTGTGACCGACCCTGTCTACAGCCTGTCCGATGACGACTATCTGCAAATCAGGGTCGCGCGTTATTTCTAAAGCTTAGTGAGCCGCAACAGCCTCGCGACGCGCGGCACGGCCCGCCTGCCAGTTTTTCACCAGCAGATAGACCACCGGCACCACAAAGAGCGTGAGCAAAGTGCCAAAGCTCATACCACCGACAATGACCCAGCCAATGGCCTTGCGGCTTTCAGCGCCCGCACCCGCACTATAAACCAGCGGCGCGGCACCTAGCACCATGGCACCCGTTGTCATGAGGATGGGACGCAGGCGCAGACCGGCAGATTCGATCACCGCCTCATGAATGCTGCGACCCTGCGCACGGAGCTGGTTTGAAAACTCCACAATCAGAATGCCATGCTTGGTGATGAGACCGACAAGCGTGATAAGCCCGACTTGTGAATAGATATTGAGCGTTGTGCCCGTGACAAACAGCATGGCCAGCGCACCGGCAATGGAAAGCGGCACCGAAATCATGATGATGAACGGATCGACAAAGCTTTCAAACTGGGCGGCAAGCACCAGATAGATGAACAGGATCGCGAGCACGAAAGTCGCAGCCAATGTGCCCGATGACTTAATGAACTCGCGCATTTCGCCATCGACATCCGTGCGTGTGGTCTTGGGCAGAACTTCGGCGGCGACCTCCTCCATGAAATTCAGCGCTTCGCCCATCGAATAGCCCGGCGACAGATTGGCTGTGATCTTGGCGGCGCGGAACTGGTTGAAATGGTTGAGCGAGTCCGGTGCCACTGTTTCCTTCACGTCAACCAAATTGGAAAGCTGGACCATCTCGCCTTTGGAGGAACGCACATAAATGTCGGAAATATCATGCGGGGTGCGACGGTCATCATCGCCGACCTGAATGATCGCGTAATATTGTTTGCCGTTGCGCTCGAACCGCGTGACCTTGCGACCACCGAGAAACGTCTCAAGCGTGCGGCCGACCGTTGCCACATCAATGCCCGCATCAATCACCTTGTCGCGATTGACCTGAATATCGATCTGCGGCTTGTCGAGATGGAGATCACTATCTGGGAAAACGAAACCCGGATTCTCGCGCACCCGCTCCATGACACGCTCAACATCGCGTTCCAGTTCGTCATAAGTGCCGGACGTCTGGATCACGAATTGAACAGGCTGGGAACGCGAGCTTTGGCCGAGTGACGGTGGATTGATACCAAAGGCAAGGATGCCCGGAATTTTGGCAAGGTCCTCGTTGACGTCCTCGACAATCTCGCGCTGACCACGATCACGCTCGCCCCATGGCTCCAGCAGCGAGAATGAAATGAGATTTGTGATCTGCGGAAAACCGGCCACGACAAGATAGCCTTTGACCTCCGGCAGCTTGGCGATGGCGCTTTCAACCTCGCGGGCATAACGCTGTGTATATTGCAGCGTCGCGCCTTCGGGCGAGCGACCGGCCACCAGCAGGAAGCCGCGATCCTCGGTCGGCGCAAGCTCCTGATTGAGCACCAGAAACAAACCAACGCAGGACAAGGCAACCGCAAAAGCGATGAGCAACACTGCACGCGTATGTTCCAGAACGGCAGTGAGACGACGCTTATAGGCCGCATCCAACTTGTCGAGAAAATCGCCCAGCGCCTTTTCAAAGCGGCCCGTCGATTCCTTATGCGACAAAAGCCGCGAGCAAAGCATAGGGGTCAGCGTCAAAGCCATAACGCCTGACACGATAACGGCGGAGGCGAGCGTCAGGGCAAACTCCAGAAAGAGCTTGCCTGTGCGGCCTGTGGCAAAGGCGACCGGCGTATAAACCGCCGCCAGTGTCAAAGTCATAGAAATCACAGCAAAGGTGATCTCTTTGGATCCTTTGATCGCCCCTTCGATAGGCGTCATGCCGTCTTCGATGTGACGATAGATATTTTCCAGCACAACAATCGCGTCATCCACCACAAGGCCGATGGCAAGAACCATCGAAAGCAATGTCAGCGTGTTAACCGAAAAACCCAGCGCAAACATCAGCCCGAATGTGCCGATGAGCGACACAGGGATCGTGACCACGGGAATGAAGGAAGCGCGGAATGTGCGCAGAAAGAAAAAAATCACCAGCACCACAAGCACGGTGGCCTCGATGATCGTCTCGTAAACCGATTTGATCGATTCCTCGATAAAGACCGAACTGTCAAAACCGACATGGGACGACATGCCGGCGGGCAGCGTGGGTGCCATACGGTCGAGCGTGTCGCGCACGGCTTGCGACACTTCCAGCGGATTGGCCGTGGCCTGCTTGACGATGCCGATAGAGATGGACGGCGTGCCATTATAGGTGGCGGAACGACGCTCGCTTTCAGCCGCAATCTCGACCTTGGCGACTTCGCTCAGATGGACCTGATAATCACCATCCTGCTTGACGATGATCTTGCCGAATTCTTCCGGCGTCTGCAGCGCCGTCTTGGATAGAACTGTAAACTCGCGATCCGTGCTTTCGATACGACCGGATGGAATTTCGGCATTCTGCTGACGGACTGCATTTTCAACGTCCTGCGCGGTAAGCCCGTATGCAGCAAGCCGTGCCCTGTCGAGCCAGATGCGCATGGAATAGAGACGCTCACCGAAAATCACAACTTGCGCGACACCCGGCTGGTTCTGCATCTGGTTTTTGACGACGCGATCAAGATAGTCGGTGATGTCGAGCTCCGACATGCGGTCCGACAGGAAGGCGATGAACATAATCGGCTGTGCATCCGCCTCGACCTTGGCAATCACCGGCTCGTCGATCTCGTTGGGCAAAAGCCCGCGCACACGACCCACGCGGTCACGAATATCGCTGGCCGCCACATTGGGGTCCGTTTCCAGCGTGAAGCGGGCCGTCACCTGACTTTGCTCGGGGCGCGAAGTGGAAGACAGAACTTCAATGCCTTCGATACCCGCAATCGATTCCTCAAGCGGCTGCGTGACTTCGCGTTCGATCACCGAAGCACTCGCACCACGATAACTCGTGGTGATCGTGACCACGGGTTCGTCAATGGCGGGATATTCGCGCACAGTCAGGCGCTCATAAGACACCGCACCGACAAGCAGCAGGATCAGAGCAACAACAGTGGCAAAAACAGGACGCCGGATAAACAGCTCGGAAATATGCATGCTATCCCTCAGCCTTCCTGATCAGATGCGGAATTTTCGTCTGAGGTCTTCTTCTCTTCATCCGACCGCAGCAAAACCTGATCGCCCGGACGGATCTTGAGCTGACCTGCGGTCACAACAATCTCGCCCTCTTTCAGACCGGACAGGATTTCGATCTCGCCGGTCATACGTTCGCCGGTTTCAACCGGACGCATCTCGGCAAACTTGCCCTCTTCGCCCTTGTCAGAAATCACGAAGACAGCTTTTTCGCCTGTCTTTTGCGGCACAAGCGCACTTTCGGGCAGAACAATGGAACGACGCGTCTGTGTGACGATGCTGACGCGACCGAAAAGCCCCGGACGCAGGCGCCCGCTTTCATTGGTCAGCGCCGCACGCACACTGATGGCACGACCGGAAATATCAATCACAGGATCAATCGCGGTGATGACACCCTTGAAGGTTTCACCCGGCAAAGCATCCAGGACAACATTGACGACCTGCCCCTTATTGATCTCGGTCAGAAAAACCTCTGACACGCGAAAATCGATCCGCAAGTGATCAACATCGGCCAACGTGGCAATGGTGTCACCAGCCTTCAGATACTGCCCGAGGCTGACCTGACGCAGACCGATAATGCCGGTGAAAGGCGCGACAATATTGGCCTTGTCTAAATCGGCCTTGGCGGCTGCCAGATCAGCTTCGGCAGAACGCATGTCGTTCAGCGCCTCGTCCAGCGCCCGCGCCGTGCCCGAACCTTGCTTACGCAAACGCTGGGCACGATCAAAATTGGCGCGTGTGAGTGTGAGGCGGGCTTCGGCCTGCATAGTGCGGGCCTTCAGCGAACCGGAATCAATCGAGATAATCGTCGCGTCTTTTTCCAGACGCTGACCATCTTCAAAATCGATACTGGTAACGATGCCGTTGATTTCCGGACTAATGATGATGGACTGATCGGCATCCAATGTGCCCAGCGCGGAAATTTTCACTTCCACATCGCGGGCACTGGCCGCGGTGCTTTCAACAACCACGGGTGGAAAGTGATCCATTTCCTCGCCGCCAAAACGCGTATAGAGAAAATAACCTGCGAGAATAACGACCGCAGCCGCTAGCACACCCACGCCAATGACGCTGTTTCTGTTCATTTTCGCCATCAATCCAGAAAGCCGACTTGCGCCGCACCATCCCCTGTCACACTAAAACGTCGGACATTCTGACTGTCGGGGATCACCGATAGATGACCGCACCCGATGCGCACCCTGCCCTGTTTGCCTATCCGACTGCTGTGCCGGTATTTTTAAGATTGTCACGATCAGCCATGCCGAAAGGCACACACGCGCTGCCGTGCGATCTATTCTATCTGAGATAGGCGAGTTTGCTGCCCAGTAAAATGGCAAATTGAATGTAGTCGCTACGGCAAAGCACTCTTGATTGCATAAACTGCAAGTCAAAGGACAAATAATAACCCCACCAAAGCCCGAAGTATTGCGCGAACCAGCGCGGGCGGGTGGCTTATATTTACTGTGATATGGAAAGTCTTGAGGGGCAATGGTGGGCGTGACAGGGATTGAACCTGTGACCCCTTCGATGTCAACGAAGTGCTCTCCCGCTGAGCTACACGCCCATTGCCATGCGGAGGCCGGAGATATTCTCCGACCGGAGGAGGACCGTATAACGGGGATGTGACCTAAAGACAAGACAGAAGAAGCGGAATTTGGGGGAGTTTCACATCCCCCGCGCCGTCAGACGAAAATCCGGCCTCAGGCCGCCATCAGCCGTTCGACTTCGGCCACGAGATCGCGCAGATGGAAAGGCTTGGACAGCACTTTGGCATCCTTGGGCGCTTCGTTTTCGGGATTGAGCGCAACGGCCGCAAAACCGGTGATAAACATGATCTTGAGCGTGGGATCGAGTTCGGCGGCACGGCGGGCAAGCTCGATACCGTCCATTTCGGGCATGACGATATCGGTCAGCAGAATATCGAAAATATCGTCTTTGAGCTTGTTATGGGCTGCATCGCCACTGCCAAAGGATTCGACGTCGTGACCGGCATTTTGAAGCGCCTTGGCCAAAAACCGGCGCATCGAGTCATCATCTTCTGCAAGTAAAATGCGCGCCATAATCTCAGCCCGTCCCTGTCTTTCCACCTTAGTTCCGGCACCAGACCAGCCACCGAGAACGCCCGCAGACAATCTAATTTTAATTGGTAAATGCGGAATGAAGAAGCGGTAACTCTGTCCAACTATGGCACCTATGCCACCAGACGCGACCGAATGACCTCAACCTCGCCTTCAAAACGTGCATTTGTCGCCCTAGTCCCCATGTCATGTTAGAGTGGTTCAAAGACAAGCCTGACCCCTGACAGGCGCAACCGACCGATTTTTACTGAAACAAATAGCGGCATTCCGGCGGACCCCCATGGATCTTACTCCACGCCAAAAGACGCAGATTTCGGCGGATATCCTGCCTGTTGGCAGCATGGATGCCGAAGAGGCAGCGCTGTTTGAGCAACCCATCAGCATCCAGCGCCCTGCACGCGCCAAAATACCCTTCGTTTTCTCCTCTCCCCATAGCGGACGGGTTTACCCCGCCTCTTTCGTGCGCGCCTCTAATCTCGATTCTGTGACCCTGCGCCGCTCGGAAGACTGCTTTGTGGAAGAGATTTTCTCCGGCGTGGTGGCGCTGGGTGCGCCGCTGATGCATGCGCATTTTCCAAGAGCCTATCTGGACGCCAATCGCGAGCCATACGAACTGGACCCAACCATGTTCGCCGACCCGCTGCCACCACATGTCAACACACGCTCGCTGCGTGTGGCAGGCGGGCTGGGCACAATTGCCCGCGTGGTGGCCAATGCAACCGAAATCTACCGCGAGCCACTGGCCTATGCCGAAGCCGAACGCCGCATCCGCCAGCTCTACATGCCATTTCACGACGCTTTGCGCGGCCTGCTGGAAGAAACCCATCGCGATTTCGGTGTCGCCATTCTGATCGATTGCCATTCAATGCCCTCGGTGGGCGGGCCCGGCGACGACGATATAGGCTCCGACCGGCCCGATATTGTATTGGGCGACCGCTATGGCACGGCCTGCGCGGGCGAGATCACGGAGGAAGCCGAACGCATTCTGACACGTCTGGGCTATAGCGTGACACGCAACAACCCCTATGCGGGCGGGTTCAACACGGAGCATTACGGCCACCCCGCCCACGGACTGCATGCGCTGCAGATCGAAATCAACCGCAGCCTCTATATGGATGAATTGCGCCTGCAACGTGCGCCCGGCCTGAAAAGGCTGCGCAAAGATATGACGAGCTTCGTCAGCGAGTTGAGCAAGCTGGATCTGGGTGGCATAGGCGGTGTCGCGCGCGGCGCGGCCTTTTAAGCCCCAATCCGCCCGAAAAACGCAAAAACACCGACGTTTCAAGCAATTGCACAAAAAAAGGGGCCCCGGAAATACCGGGGCCCAAGTTTAGGGAGGAAACGCCCAAGAAGGGCTACAGCGTCAGGAGTAAACTCAACTGAGGCTGTAAGAGAAAATATACATTGCGCTGCACAAAAAACAAGAAGAATTGCAAAAAATTTCGCATGTGCAAAAAATATATCTCTCTTTAAGCCATTGAATTAAATGAACTAATTTTTGACGTCCAAAATATGTGCAGCGCAATGTAAAAATGTCGCACCCGCAAGAACCAGACAGCTAACGAGCTTCCGCTAGGTCGATATCTTCTGCGGCGAGGCAAAACTTCCTTAAGACCCCTCATGCACAATGGGACAAGCCGCAATTTGCGGGTTTGTTGCGTTTTCACCGGTCGATTATGCCGGAACGGGTCAAAGGGCTAGGGCAAGTGATTTTCAAGCAGAAGCAACCGGCAATCGTGCCGGCGGTTGCAGGGCCAATCCGCCTCTCAGGGCGGATGACGGCAATGCTTTGCTTTGCTGCATGTCTGGCATTTTTTTTGGCCCCCTCCGACGCGAAAGCCACCACCGATAGCCGCACGGCATCCGTGGCCGAAAAAGACAGTCTCGCCAAAACCGCCGATACGCCGCTTTCAGTCTGGGCCTATTGCGAACGGGCGGCTGTCGCCACCGAAATGGCGCAACGACTGCCGCGCGCGGTCCTGTTTTCTGTCGCTATGGTGGAATCGGGTCGCTTCAACGCCAAGACACGCAAGACCCGCCCCTGGCCCTGGACGATCAATGCCGAGGGCAAACCCTATTATATGAAAACCAAGAGCGAAGCTGTCGCCAAGGTGAAGAGCCTGCAAGCGCAGGGCATGCGCAGCATTGATGTGGGCTGCATGCAGATCAACCTGCGCTATCACCCCAAAGCCTTCACCGATCTTGAAGCGGCCTTCGACCCGATCATCAACGTGACCTATGCGGCAGAATTTCTGAAACGCCTGCATGGCCGCACAAAATCATGGCCGGAAGCGATTGCCGCCTACCACTCGCAAACAAAAACGCGCAGCCAGCCTTATTTTGCACGCGTGATCGACGTATGGACGGACCAGCATCCGCGTATATCGAAACTCGCCCGCGTGCTGCGCGAGCAGGCCAAGGAACAGGTTGCCGCACAATTGCGCCAGTCGCAGTCCGATCCGATTGTGACCGCTTCTGTCGAAACAGCAGCGCCAATGCCTGTCACAACGGTGCAACGCCCAGCCCCGATGGTACTGGGCAGCTATGAAGGCGAACCGATCCGACAGACAGCCGGTGCGGGCGTTGGCCTGAGGTTGTCGATTGCGGAAAGTGATTTTGCCGATGCCTCGACATCGCCTCTGCCGCCACGCGTGATCGATGCGCCGACGCGTAAGAACAACACGGCCACCATTCTGGCCGATGCGTCACCCACACTCTAAATAATCGCCTAGCGTGAAAAATCCGGCGGCACGACGAGCCGGAGCATACGTGTGCCCTGCTCTATCTCTTGTGGCAGATGACCATGTGCGTCGCCATCGACTTCCACCTCGACCGATTGCGGCGAGGAAATATGGATACGACGCGCTTCGATGATCTCGACATCTTTGAGCATCTCGACACGCCCGAGGCCCAACGCCAGCAGATAGCGCACTAGTGCAAAGCGGCTGCCGTTGCGAAACAGAAAGAGCTTGAGCCCCGGCTCGAAAATATCACCCTCACGCGAGAGCAGATGCGGGCCGGCAAAATAACGGCCATTCAAGGCGACAACCCATTGAGCCTGTTTCTCGCGCCCGTCAACAACCAGACGAAGATCGCGGCCCGGGCCACGCCACCAGACGCCTAGTCCTGACCAGATGACACCACCCTTGCCGAAAAGACGCTTGAGCGAGGGACGCACCATGTGAATGACCGTGCCATCGAAACCGATGCCGACCATAAGCAGGAAAATACGGTTCTGGATCAGCCCTGTGCCCATGAGACGGGCGGGACCAGCAAGCAACATATTGGCGATGTCGCCAGCCCGCGCACGCAGACCAAGCTCAATCGCCAAAACATTCGCGGTGCCAAGCGGCACGATGCCCAGCGGCACACTCTGTCCCAATAGCCCACGCGCGACTTCATTGATCGTGCCGTCACCACCGGCGGCCACCACCACATCGACCTCGCCACGCAAGGCAACACGCTCGGCCATCCAAGTGGCATCGCCCGGCCCGCCGGTTTCTTCCACGCTGACTTGCGCACCGGCTTTTTCCAGACGGGCCACGACATCATGCAGAAGCCCCGGACGACGCGCACCGGCAACAGGATTGAGAATAATGTGAATGGAGCGGCGCAATGCCACAGCGCACCTGTCTATTGTCGTAAAACGGTTACATCACTGTCACGAGACCTTGTCCGCAGTCTCCTTATATGGCGACAGGAAGATCAGGCTTATCTGCTTATAGCGGCAAACGATCCGACTGACGAGCAGGAGACTTGATCTCGCAAACGATTGATCGTTGAGGACATGACGAAACGCGACGAGACGCTCCCGGATCTTACTCCCGCAGATACACGCGTGCCCGGCAAACGCGACAGAGGTCGCTTTCTTGCCCGCCGCGCAACATTGGACAGTCGCCTGACCGGCCCGCGTCCAAAGCACCGCACAAAACACCGCACGCTCTTCCTCTCCGACATTCATCTGGGCACGCCCGGCTGCAAGGCGGAACTGCTGCTCGACTTTCTGCGCAACAATGATGCGGAAACGATCTATCTCGTCGGCGACATTATCGACGGCTGGCGCCTGAAACGCTCATGGTACTGGTCGGCGGCACATAACGCCGTGGTGCAGGAAATTCTGCGCAAGACCCGCAAGGGGGCAAACGTAATCTATGTGCCCGGCAACCATGACGAAGCCTTGCGCGACTATGCCAATCTGAATTTCGGCGGTGTGGATGTGCTGAACGAAGCGATCCACGAAACAGCCGACGGACGCCGCTTCCTCGTCATTCACGGCGACCAGTTCGACGGCGTGGTCAAATATGCCAAATGGCTCGCGCATCTGGGCGACCGCGCCTATGAGCTGGCTTTGTTGCTCAACAATTGGTTGCACGAAATCCGCCGCATGATGGGCCTTGAATACTGGTCGCTTTCCTCATGGCTGAAACACAAGGTCAAAAACGCGGTCGAGTTCATTTCAAGCTACGAAGTGGCGCTGGCACGCGAAGCCCGCGAACGCGGTGTGGACGGCGTGATCTGCGGCCACATTCACCACGCGGAAATGCGCGAGATCGACGGCGTTCTCTACTGCAATGATGGCGACTGGGTGGAAAGCTGCACGGCACTGGCGGAAGACCGGACAGGCCGCCTGACCATCATCAACTGGCGTCGCTTCTCGTGGGAACACGAGGAGTATGTGCCGCCGCTGGAACTGGAACATGACGAGACACCCGAACCTGCACTTGCAGCCTCCGGCGTGCTGAGTGCTGCATGATATTTACCCGCAAGACCTATCAGGTGGCCGATCCCGCACTGGGCCGGATGAGCCGCAAGCTACGCATCGTGATTGTCTCGGACGCCGCACCGCCGCAGGTGAACGGTGTGGTGCGCACATTGGGCAAGCTGAAAGATCAGCTAACCGAAATGGGCCATGAGGTAATTTCGGTGACGCCCGATCTCTTCAACACGATCCCTATGCCGTCCTATAAGGAAATCCGGCTGGCGGTCTTGCCGGGCCGCAAGCTCGCCCGCCTGATCGAAGACGCCAATCCGCATGCGATCCATATCGCAACGGAAGGCCCGCTGGGTCTGGCGGCAAGACGCTTCTGCCTGCGTCGCGGCCTGCCTTTCACGACATCATTCCATACCCGCTTCGGCGAATATCTCCATGCACGCACCGGCTTTCCCTTGAGCTGGTCCTATGCCTTCCTGCGCTGGTTCCATTCACGCGCTTCCACCATCATGGTGGCGACGGCATCCTTGCAGCAGGAACTGAAAGATCGCGGCTTCGGCACACCCTCGATCTGGTCGCGCGGTGTGGACACGACCCTGTTCCGTCCCCGCCCCGAAGTGCAAGGCCCCCACCCTCTGGTCCTGCCCCGTCCGGTCTATCTCTATGTCGGACGTGTGGCGGTGGAAAAAAACATCGAAGCCTTTCTCGATGCCGATCTGCCCGGATCAAAAATGATAGTGGGCGAAGGCCCGCGCCTCGACTATCTGAAGAAGCGCCACCCCGAGGCCCATTTCTCCGGTGCCTTATTCGGCGAAGAACTGGCCAAAGCCTATGCCGCCGCCGATGTCTTTGTCTTTCCCAGCAAGACCGACACATTCGGCCTCGTACTGATCGAGGCCATGGCATCGGGCACACCTGTGGCTGCCTACCCTGTGCAAGGCCCGCTCGACGTGATCGGGGACCATCCGGCAGGGGCATTGGACGATGATCTGGAAGTGGCCGGCCGCCGCGCTCTGGACATTCCCCGCGAGACCGCCCGCGAATTCGCTATGGGCTTTTCATGGGAGGCCTGCACAAGGCAGTTCCTGTCCAATCTGGCGCTGGAAGACGAAGACAGGGCAGAAACTCCCGCTCAGACCAAGTCCGGCATGATGGCACCGGCATAACAACAAAAGCGACGATGTGACGCTGTAGCAGGCCGGAAGACCCAGAATCCAGCCTGTTACGCCCGATCCCGACCACCTGCCTGTGGCCCAAAGGACGCCATTAACCTTCCGCAGGCCCCCATATCAGCCGAACAAGCCTCCAAAGTGAAGGCAACGCTTGTAGAAAACCCATTTCCCGATATATAACGCGCGCAGATTTGGCCGCTTTTGCGCGTGATTTCCCGCGCTGCTGGCCCACATGACCCCGGCGGAAAATTTATGTCACTTCGTAATATCGCGATCATCGCCCATGTTGACCATGGGAAAACAACTCTCGTTGACCAGCTGCTTCGTCAGTCCGGTACTTTCCGAGAAAACCAGCAAGTGGCCGAACGCGTCATGGACTCCAACGATCTGGAGCGCGAACGCGGCATCACCATTCTTGCAAAGCCCACCAGCGTTGACTGGGTGGACGAGAATGGCGTGCACACACGCATCAACATCATCGACACACCCGGCCATGCCGACTTCGGCGGCGAAGTCGAACGCATCCTCTCGATGGTCGATGGCGTGGTGCTTCTGGTGGACGCGGCTGAAGGCCCGATGCCCCAAACCAAATTCGTGACCTCAAAGGCGCTCGCCCTCGGCCTGCGCCCCATCGTGCTCGTGAACAAAGTGGACCGTCCCGACGGTCGCCCCGATGAAGTCCATATCGAAGCCTTCGACCTGTTTGCCGCCCTCGGCGCGACAGACGAACAGCTCGACTTCCCCTGCATCTTCGCAGCCGCCCGTCAGGGTTGGGCATGCGAAGACCTGAACGCACCCGACGCCAAAGACAACGGCCTGAAGGTCCTGTTCAACAAGATCGTCTCCTATTTCGAAGAACCCAGCGCGCTGAATGACGGCTCGCAGGAAGAACCCTTCGCAATGCTCGTCACAACCATCGAAAACGATCCTTATCTGGGCCGTATTCTGACCGGCAAGATCGAAAAGGGCGTCGCCCGCACCAACACAGCCGTGCAGGTGCTGCGCAAAGATGACGGCGTTGTCGAAAAAGGCCGTATCTCCAAGGTACTGGCCTATCGCGGCATTCAGCGCATTCCCGTGGACGAAGCCAAAGCAGGCGACATCATCGCCATTGCCGGTCTGACACAAGGCACGGTTGCCGACACGATTTGCGACTCCTCCGTGACGGAACCCCTGAAAGCCCTGCCCATCGATCCGCCCACACTGTCGATCACTGTTTCGATCAATGACAGCCCGCTGGCGGGCCGCGAAGGCTCCAAAGTGCAATCGCGCGTTATCCGTGACCGCCTGATGCGCGAAGCCGAAAGCAATGTCGCCATTCGCGTTTCCGACAGCGAACAGGGCGATGCCTTCGACGTTGCAGGCCGTGGTGAATTGCAGCTCGGCGTTCTCATCGAAACCATGCGCCGCGACGGCTTCGAACTCGGCATCTCGCGTCCGCGCGTGCTGTTCACCGAAGACGAAAACGGCAAGCGTCTGGAACCCATCGAAGAAGCCACAATCGACGTGGATGATGAGTATTCCGGTGTCGTCATCGAGAAGATGGCCTCACGTAAAGGTGACATGGTGGACATGCGCCCGACAGGCGCGGGCAAGACACGCATTATTTTCCATTGCCCCTCACGCGGCCTGATCGGCTATCACGGCGAATTCCTGACCGACACGCGCGGCACAGGCGTTATGAACCGTATCTTCAAAGCCTATGAACCTTTCCGTGGCGAAATCGAAGGCCGTCGCAACGGCGTTCTGATCTCGACCGCCGACGGTGAAGCAGTGCCTTACGGCCTGTGGTACATCGAAGAACGCGGTACGCTGTTCATCGGTGCTGGCGAGAAGGTCTACAAAGGCATGATCATCGGCGAAAATGCCCGTCCCGACGATTTGGAAGTGAACCCGCTGCGCGCCAAGCAGCTGACCAACATCCGTACAACGTCGAAGGACGAAGCCGTGCGCCTGACACCGCCGCGTCCGCTGACGCTGGAACAGGCCATTGCCTATATCGGACCGGACGAACTGGTTGAAGTGACGCCGCAGTCGATCCGCCTGCGCAAGCGCTATCTCGATCCGAACGACCGCAAGAAATACGCAAAGATGATGGCCGAAGGCGCATAAGCTTCACGGCACTGAAACAATCTGAAAATGGCCGCGTCTGACGCGGCCATTTTTATTGCGCTCAGGGATGCATTCAGCCTCACCGCAAATTGCCTCGCGCTTGTCGCGCAATCCAGAAGGCGAGAAACGGAAAGACAACAAGCTCCGCAGCAAGCGACGGACCAATATCTGCCCCCGATAGCAACGACAGATCACCCGCCCCCAAGCGCATCAACCCTCCCAGAAACACCAGGGCGCAAAGCACAAGCGCAGGTTTCCAGAGGATTTCTGTGAAAACCGAAGCCCCGATAAAAACCAGCCCAACACCGAGCCAGACGCCACCGAGAAACCGGACATGATTGTCCTGCACCGCAAATGCAGCAGGATCGATAACTGAAACAAAATCCGTCGGTCCCTGCCAACCCAGCGTCAGTATTCCGCCAAGACCAACATTAAGACCGAGCAGGATAATGGCGACACCGACAAGGACGAGAACAATCCGCAGAGCGAGCGACAATTTCATTGAAACCTCCATTAATTTATTATACGCGTATAATTATATATGGAGTTTGAGTCAAATGAAGCCTCGCTGCTCAAGGAACTGACTGTGCCCCCCAAACCAACAGCACCGGCGGAAAGCCCCCGCAAAAGGGGTCGCCCTCAAATATCGCCTGCACAACGAGCCGAGATGCAAACCGCGATAGCCAAGGCGGCAAAGCATCTCTTCGAGACTGAGGGCTATGGCAATGTCTCCATGCGTTCGATCGCCAAGGAGGTCGGCTGCACACCAATGACGCTTTACGGCTATTACGCCGCTAAGATCGACATCCTCCAGACACTATGGAGCGGCGTTTTTGAAGACCTGTTCGGGACTATGAATTCGGTCAAAGCAAAGGCAAAACCGGAAGTCTATCTTGTCGCCATATCCAAAGCCTATCTGGACTATTGGCTAACACATCCAGAGCATTATCGGCTCGTGTTTATGGCGGAGGGCGTGACCCAGCCGGATGTAAGTATATTTGTCGATCAGCCGGACATTGCCGCAAGGTTCGAAATCTTTTCCAACGCTTTGGCGAAAGCCAGCGGCAACGACATCGCACCGGCAGCGTTGAAGATGAAATTCGATCTTCTCATCTGCATTCTTCATGGCACCGCGCATAATTTCATCACGATCAGCGGCTATGGCTGGACATCGCCCGACAAACTGCTTCGAAGCGGCGTCAGCGCCGTTCTCGCCGACGGAAAATAGATCGGGAAATTGAGCAACAAGGCGAATTGCATCCGGACCGACGCGATGCCAAGCTTTGGCACATTGCAATCGAGGAGAGACATATGCCCTGGGATGAAAGCTGGCTGGCCGAGAATATCGAACAGATCATCGAACCTGATCGACCGATCATCGACCCCCATCACCATCTCTGGGATTATCCCGGCTCTCGCTATCTGCTGGACGAGCTGGATGCCGACACGACCAATGGCCACAATATTGTTGCGACCGTCTTTGTCGAATGCGGGGCCATGTATCGCGCGGACGGGCCTGACCACCTGAAACCCATTGGCGAGACAGAGTTTGTGAACGGCATTGCCGCCCAATCGGCAAGCGGCCTTTATGGCGATATGCGCGCCTGCAAGGGCATTGTCGGATTTGCCGATCTCGCCCTTGGCGAGGCCGCAGAAGAAGTGCTGGAAGCCCATATCATTGCAGCGCCCGACCGCTTTCGCGGCATACGCCATGCCAATGCCTATGATGACAGCGATGATGTGCGCCCGAGCCACACCAATCCACCCAAAGGCCTTTTCGGGCATGACAATTTCCGGGCGGGCTTTGCCAAGCTTTCAAATTACGGACTGAGCTTTGATGCATGGTTGTTTCACCACCAGATTCCGGAACTGACCGCACTCGCGCGCGCCTTTCCCGACACGACCATCATTCTCGACCATTTCGGCGGACCGCTGGGCATCGGGCCACATGCGGGCAAACGAGCTGAGATTTTCGACACATGGATGGGCGATATTGTCGAATTGTCGGAATGCGAGAATGTTGTGGCAAAGCTCGGCGGCATCAACATGGCCGTGAACGGCTTCAACTGGCATAAACGCTCCATGCCGCCGACCTCCGATGAACTGGTTGCCGAAACACGCGACTATTACCTCCACACAATCGACGCCTTCGGGCCGGATCGTTGCATGTTTGAAAGCAACTTTCCCGTGGACAAGCAGTCCTGCTCCTATCCGGTGCTTTGGAATGCAATGAAAAAGATCGCGGCGGATTTTTCCGAAGACGAGAAAACATCCATGTTCCATGACACGGCAAAACGCATATACCGGCTGGACTAGCCGCCAGCCCGCAGCCATGATGCGCGCCCAACGCATGAGGACATGATGCTGACGCCTGCCGAAATCGACGAACTGACCGGATTTGCAAATAGGCTTGCGGATGCCGCCGCGAAAGTGACATTGCCGCATTTCCGCTCCGGCGTGGCGGTGGACAATAAACGCGGCGAGTTCAAATTCGATCCGGTGACAGCGGCAGACCGCGACGCGGAAGCCGCCATTCGCGCACTGATCGGACAGAGCTATCCGACCCACGGCATCTATGGCGAAGAGCATGGCCGCGAGATGGGCACGAGCGACAATTACTGGGTGATCGACCCGATTGACGGCACGCGTTCGTTCATTTCCGGTGTACCGCTCTGGGGCACACTGATCGCGCTGAATGACGGCACAAAACCTGTGATCGGTATGATGGATCAACCCTATATCGGGGAACGCTTTATCGGGCGGCCTGGTGGATCAGAACTGGTGACGCGTTTTGGGCGCACCAAAATCCACACCAGCGCTTGCACATCACTCGATGATGCCATTCTGGGCAATACTGATCCGGCCATGTTCCACGAGACAAAAGAACGCGATGCCTTTCGCGAGATCAGCGCGAAGATCAAGCTTCGTCGTTTTGGCGGTGATTGCTATTTCTACGCGCTGCTGGCCGCTGGCACGATCGACCTTGTGGTCGAATCCTCTCTTCAACCCTATGACATTCAGGCCATGATACCGATCATCGAAAACGCAGGCGGTATCGTGACAAGCTGGAGCGGTGCAGACCCGCAAATGGGCGGCAATGTCGTGGCAGCAGCCACAAAAGAGCTGCATGCAGCCGCACTGGAAATTCTCTCACAAGCCGTCTAGAGATGCGGAACGCGCAACAAAATCATCAAAGGCTTTCCAGAACTGCGCCCTGATTTCATCTGTCTCAATCATGATCTCATGATGTGAGCCCGCAATCTCGACAAGTTCGCCTTTGGGCAAATGCGCTGCTGCAAAGCGGAGACTGTCTGCCGCCACCAGCCGGTCCTTGCCCGCAAGCAGAATCAGAACCGGTGTTTTGATGGCAGCAAGATATTCGGACTGCGCAAGAAGCCGGACCGAACGAAGACCTGCATTGAGCCAGCCATATGTGGGGCTGCCCAGAGCGAGTGCAGGCTCTGCCCTGATCTGCGCCTGATAAACCGCATAACGCGCGCGATCATGCGTGAGGATATTTTCTTCAAACGATGTCTCGTCACTTGCTTTAGGCGACCCGCCCGGCACATAGCGCTCGCCAAGGCCAAGTGCCTGCCCTACCCGCGCAATATTGGATAAAACCCGCGCGACAAAAGGCGATCCGAGATTGAGCCCGAGCATGGGCGCTGTCATGACACAGGCTGCAAAAATGCCGGGACGGTCATGCACCAGCCGCATCAGCGCATTGCCGCCCATGGAATGAGCAAGACCGATCCATGGACGCGGCATAAGCAGCGCAACCTCTGCCATGAACGTGCCTATATCATCGTCAAAACAGGCAAAGTCGCTCACATGGCCTTTGCGCGGATCAGGCAAGGCCCGCTGGGATAATCCCTGCCCGCGCCAGTCAAGCGTGGCAACAGCGAAGCCGCGCGCGATAAGCTCGCGTATGGTCTCAAAATATTTCTCGGCAAATTCCGTGCGGCCGCCGAAGAGAAACACCGTGCCACGCACCTGCGCAATGCCGGTATCATCCCCATTCCAGACCATCGCCCGCAAACGCGTGCCATCACCCGCCCTAAGCCAGAACGCACGTCCCCCCGCAGGCATGGGCGCATCCGCCGTTTCAACAACAGGCGCGATTTCGTCAAAATGATTCAATGGGCACCCGATACGGGTACAGAAAAAAGCAAGGGGCCAAGACGCACGGCAATCGCGACATCACCAGAAATACGCATATGCCCCTGCCGGAAGGCAACGGCCTGATCAAGCTCGCGATGCAAGAGCCTGAGATGAATTTCAGGTTCGATCTCGACACTGCAATCAGCGGCCTCATCCCGATTGTGGATAGTGAGCGGCGTTTTGCGGCCATCAATGACAACCACACCGGCATCGCCATAGGTGAATTTCAAGCAAGCCCCCAGTGGCGCATCGACCGGCAACCTCTCCTTGAGAAAGGCTGTGATTTCCTGAACGGTTTTGCGGGCATCGCGCGAAGCGGACATTTCGGCCTTCTTTCTTTTGCTCTGGCCTTTGTATCACCACCATTTCAGCACCTTGCGCCTCGGCACTCAATATTTTTACGAAGCCAGCCCGATGAAAGAAACCGGATTCCATGCTTTGGCCTGAGCCGCGTCTTCCACTAGTCTCTTGGCAACAAGGGAGATACGAGCCGCCATGAGCTGGGAAAAAGAAACCGACGAAATCAGGCAGCGTCGCCAATGGGCACAGCAGCAGGGCGGCGCAGATGCCGTCAAACGCCAGCACGATAAAGGCCGCCTGACTATCCGCGAGCGTATTTCGCGCCTGACGGATGAAAACAGCTTTCGCGAGTTGGGACAGGGCGCGGGCGTGCCCCATTTTGATGAAGACGGCAATCTGGTCGATTTCGAACCCGGAAATTACATACTTGGCTTTGCCACAGTGAACGGTCGTCGCATTGCTGTGGGCGGCGAAGACTTTACGCTCAAAGGTGGCTCACCCAATCCTGCCGGATTGCGCAAAAGCATTTATGCCGAAGATCTGGCCCTGCAATACAAAATGCCGCTGGTGCGGTTGCATGAAGGCGGCGGCGGCAGCGTGGCAGGCTCGGGCGGAAAAAAGAGCGCACGTCCATTGGGTGATCCGGTCTTCTCCACACCGCGTTTTCTCTCTGTCGCAAAAACACTCGGCGAAGTGCCCGTGGTGACAGGTGCAATGGGCCCTGTGGCGGGCCTGCCCGCCGCGCGGCTTGTCGCCTCGCATTTCTCGGTCATGGTTGATACAGCGCAAGTGCTGATTGCAGGCCCCAAAGTGGTGGAACGCGCATTGGGCGAGACACTGACGAAGGAGGAACTGGGCGGTGCAGATGTGCATGCCAAAAGCGGTGTCATCGACAATGTGGCAACAAGCGAGGATGACGCATTGGCGCAAATCACGCGCTTCCTCTCCTATGTGCCGGACAATGTGTGGCACTTGCCGCCACGCATCGAAACCGGCGACAAGCCCGACCGGATGGACGAGAGCCTTTTATCCATTGTGCCCAAAGACCGTCGCAAACCGTTCCAGATGCGAAAGATCATCAAGGCGGTGATGGATCAGGACAGTTTCTTTGAAATGACAAAAAAGTTCGGTCCATCGCTTATCACAGGCCTTGCCCGCCTGAACGGCCATGCTGTTGGTGTGATTGCCAATGACTGCATGTTCTATGCAGGCGCAATGACAGCCGATGCAGCCCAAAAGCTGCGTCGTTTCTCGGATTTCTGCAACACGTTCCACCTGCCCGTGATTTCTTTTGTGGACGAACCGGGCTTCATGATCGGCTCGGCATCCGAAAAATCGGCAACCATCCGGCATGGCACAGCAGCGATTGCAGCCGTGATGCAAAGCCGCGTGCCATGGGCCTCAGTCATCGTCCACAAGGTTTTCGGCGTGGCAGGTGCTGCACATTTCGGCCCCGGCGGATTTGTCATGTCATGGCCAAGTGCTGTCACTGGTGCATTGCCGGTGGAAGGTGGCGTCGCTGTCGCTTTTGCCCGCGAAATTGCAGCCGCACCAGACCCTGATGCCCTCAGAAAAGAACTGGAAGAAAAGCTCGCGGCAGGACAATCACCCTTTCCCCGCGCAGAAGGCTTTTCCGTACACGAGTTGATCGATCCCCGCGAGACACGCCCGCGCCTATGCGACTGGCTTGACTGGATCGAACCCGGACGCGGCGTTGCCACCGGACCTTTCACCACAACAATGCGGCCCTGACCCATGCCCCCACGCCAGATCAACGCGACAACGAAAAATCCCAACGGATTGCCGATGCGCATTGCCGCCACCTATCACCGCGAAATCGGCGCGAGCCTGACACGCGTCTGGGAGAATGTCCGCGACTGGGAACATCTGCCATGGCTGCATGACGAAAGCTTCTCGGCCTGCATGCTGGACGAGAAAGGCGACTGGGGCTGGCGCGCGATCACCAAAGGGGTCGGCAAACAGGAAAGCACTGAAAGCGTGATCGAACTGGCAATCGATCTGCCTGCCACACGCTATGTCTCGCGCACACTGGATGGCCCGCTGCCCGGTGTCGAGATATGGACGCAGTTGGAGGAAACCGGACCGCATAGTACAAAGATCGAAGTTGAGTTTCATCTGCCCCATCTCAATGAGGAGCAAGCGGCGCGTGCAGGCCAGAACCTGATCGGCCTATATACAAAACTCTGGGACGAAGACGAGGCGATGATGATCGCAAGACAAGCGGCATTGGATGCCCGCTTGTCCGGCCCGCGGGAACCCGTAGCGCTCGGCTCGATCGAAAAACTGGAATCCCGCTTGCCGTGTCTGGTGGAAACACCGCAAGGACCTGTCCACCTGATTGCGCATGAAGGTGGCATACATGCCTATCCCGCAACTTGCCCCCATCTCAAAGCACCGCTGGCAGATGTGGAGCCGGATGCAGAGAACTGCATCACTTGCCCCTGGCACGGCTATCGTTTCAACATTCTGAACGGCCTGTCGGCAGATGGGCGCGGATTGAAACTTGGATCCATGCCGCGCATTGAAGTGGATGAAAACAAACAGGCGAGACTCGTCTGGCCATAAGGCAAAAAGGCCCCGCAAATGCGGGGCCTCTTCATGTCATGCGCAATGATTAGCGGTTCGCACTCAAAATGGCGCCGGTAAAGGCATTGATAAGAAGCTGAACCTGACGGCCACGATTATCACGAGCATCGGTTTCATAATAATCATCGTAAGCTACAACATTGGTGAAGCCTGAATACTTCTTGCTGGCCAGCCCCTGACGCAGATCATCGAAGTCACGATAATTTGCGCGGGCATAGGCAGGACCATTATAATTTGCCGCCCGTGTCTTGCTAATGATCTTGCCATTCTTGGCTTTAACCTCAATACGAACCGGCTGCCCATTGCGGTTAAGACCACGCACCACGTAAACGCCGCGCTGATCCTTGAGGCTCACCAGATCGAAATGGCGGAAGCCTTCATTGCGCAGATCGGCAAGCAACTTGTTGATCGGCATACCTTTGGGGTCGTATTTCGGGCGGAACTTTGTGAATTTCACATTTTTGACCTGACCCGTATAGGCATCGGCCTTTGCTTCCACAATGAAGCCACGCGCGGTCACGCCTTCGAAATTATAAACCTTGCCGTTCTTGGCAAGATTGATGTCTGTAACCGTTGCACCGCTGCGGCGTTCCAGCTCGCGCACAACCTTGCCGATTGGCATGATGCTGCCGCGCTGCGGACGATAGGAATTGTAATCATGACCCGTGCGGATCTGGGTTTTTGTAATTGTCAGACCATACGACCCGCCCTGCTTGGCATGCGCAAAGAGCTGAGCCTGAGCGGCCATCGGAGCGGCGGCGAGAAGAGCGGTGCTGAGACCGGCGACTACGAAAAACGACTTCATGGGAGCCTCCTTGGAATGTCATGGACCGGGTATCGATCCTTGACACTGACAATGACGCTCCGTGCCTGAACTCATGCTGGCCTGCATATTCATAATTCGTTCAGACGCAAATTTTTTCTAAAAAAAGACCCCGCCGAAGCGGGGCCATCAAGTCACGAGGAGAAGCAGTATCAACGACCGACGGAAATCACGACGCCGGTATAAGCATTGACAGAAAGAAAGACGATGCGCCCGTAACGGTCAAAAGCACGAACGCGGTAATAGTGATCGTGAAACACCGGACGGCCGAAACCGCGATAATGATGACGCTCAAGGCCCGGACGCCAATGATTGAAAGAGTGGCGCTTCATATGGCGATAGTCACGGCGGGCTTCGCGATAATGACGACGCGCGTCGCGATGATCGCGGCGAACATCACGATGGTCACGACGAACATCCCGATGGTCGCGATGTGCCGAACGATGATCGGACCGATAACTGTCAGCCTGAGCCGCCACAGGCACGACCACGGGAGCGGCAACCATCAGCGCTGTTGCAATACCGGCCAGTACGAGAAATTTTCTCATCTCTGCCTCCTGAAAATTGAATGGTGGAATGTCCCCATACACAGAAGGATGAGCCTCGCCGCCTGAACGATGGCTGGAAGCCCCGTTCATCCTGCATTCATGTAAACTGACTGAAATCTGCGACTAACCGCCGAGAAAAAGTCGCCCGACCTGCTCGTTATCCAGCAAATCCGCGCCGGGAGCGGCCAGCGCCACACGGCCCGACACCATGACATATCCGATATCGGCAAATTCCAGCCCACGTTTGGCATTTTGCTCAACCATGACGATGGTCTTGCCATACGTATCACGCAGATCGGCCAGAATTTCGAACACCATGTCGATCATGCGTGGTTCAAGCCCGATGGATGGCTCGTCCACCAGCAAAACCTGCGGGTTCATGATAAGGGCGCGACTGATTTCCAGAAGTCGCCGTTCGCCACCCGACAAAACCCCCGCGCGTTCACGACGACGCTTAGCAAGCCTCTCATATTGCGCGAAGACACGCTCGGCTGCTTCCCGTGTCTTCACACGATCCACCAGAAGATAGCCGCCCATGAGCAGGTTTTCCTCGACAGTCATGTCAGGGAAAATGGAATTGTCCTGAAGAATATAAGCAATACCCGCCTTGGCCAGCTTGTCTGACGGTGTGAGATTTGTGACAGGCTTACCACCAGAAAAAATCTCTCCGCCTGTGATTTTGGTGAACCCGAAAATCGAATGAAGAACCGTGGATTTACCTGCACCATTGGGACCGACAATGCAGAGGCTGCCTGCTGCACCAACGGCCAGATCAATACCATGCAGAATTTCCATTGCACCGTAACCAGCATGAAGCCCGCGCAATTCCAGGACTGGTTTACCACCCGCAAGCGACAGCAACGCCTCGCGACTGACCTGCGGCCCGAGGTCTTCGGCCTGTCGTGCAACATCACTGACCGACATGGCCGGAGCCACACCGCCTTCGCCATAGCCCGCCGCCAGCTTGCGCTCATCCTGTGAGTTTTTATCGACCATTACTGTGCCCCCAGATAAGCATCCAGCACACGCGGATCGTTGCGCACCTCTTCGGGAGTGCCTTGCGCCAGCACCCGCCCATGCGCCAGACAAGTGATGTCGCTGGCGAGGTTCATGATGACGCGCATATTGTGCTCAATCACCAGAAGCGTCACACCTAGCTCCTTGTTCGCGCGTTGCAAACGGTCGATCAACCCGTTGATCAGGGTTGGATTGATGCCTGCCGTCGGCTCGTCGAGAAGCAAGAGCTTTGGCTCGCTCATCAGGGCCATGGCAAACTCAAGGAGCTTTTGCTGACCAAAACTCAACCGTCCCGCAAGCTCGAAACGCTTTTCATAAAGGCCAACAAAGGCAAGCAGGTCCTCGGCATGCGAAGCCGACCCCCGTGCCTTGAGACGCAAGAGAGAGAGGACGCCACCTTGCGAGCTGCGGGAGGATATCTGCATATTCTCCATGCAATTCATTTCGCTATAGATACGCGTCTGCTGATATGTACGCACAAGGCCCGAACGAACGATAGGCCCAACACGGCTTTGCGAGATGGACGCCCCGTTGAAAACAACATCGCCACCATCAATCGGGAAGGCACCTGTGATGGCACCGAACAATGTGGTCTTACCCGATCCGTTGGGGCCGATGAGACCGGCTATACTACCTTGGCGGACTTGAAGCGATATGTCGTCATTTGCGACCACGCCACCAAAATGTTTCGTCACATTTTTGACTTCGAGAAGATGGGTCATGATGCCGCCTCTTCCCGCACTGCCTGACGGCGCGCGGCCAGCCAGCCCATGATGCCTTGCGGGAAGAACAGAACGATCCCGACAATGAGAAGCCCGAGCGCCACACGCTGCCAACCCAGCAAATAGGTCCAGAACACTTCCTTCGTGATATGGAAGATGACCGCGCCAATGACAGGCCCCCAAAGCGTGCCTTTGCCGCCAAGGATCGCCATGAGCACCATCCAGACGCCGAAAGTGGCACCCGAAAAGGCAACATCACGCGGGTCGATAAAGCCGAGCATATTGGCCGCGACGCCACCAGAGAGGCCAAGAAAGACCGCCGAGATAGCCCATGCAACAGTTTTGATGGAGGTGGTACGCAAGCCCATCGCCTCTGCCTTGTCCTCGTCGTCACGAATGGCATTCATGGCAAGACCGAAACGCGTGCCATAAAGCCAGCGCAGCGTGAAGAAACAGGCAACAGCTATAACAAACATGAGAAAATAGAAAAACAGCTCGCGGCTTCCAAGCTCGCCGGGAAAGAGCGGCATGGCCATGCCGGAGCCTGCGCCAATGTAATCCCAGCCTGATGCAATCTCACCGGCTGCAATGCCGAGCCCCAATGTGGCAATTGCAAAATAATGGCCACGAATACCGAGAAGCATAAAACCGAAGACAAGGGCGGCGATCAGCGCAAGCAAAGCGCCAAGTAGCAGCCCGAGAGCCAGCGCATCATAGTAAGGCAGGCCGCTATCGCGCTGGATGACTGCGCAGGCATAACAGCCGATACCAAAAAAGAGCACATTGCCAAACGAGTTATAGCCAAGCTGACCACCCAACACGTCCCATGTCTGAGCCAGCACAACCATAAGCCAGAGAAAGGCAAGCTGGGTGACAAGACCCGGCATGACGAAAGGCGCGGCAAGCGACAGAACGCCAAGTCCGATAAGCAAAGCGGGTTCGGGCAGACGCCTGAACTTGTCGAGAAACATATCAATCATGAGAGATAAGACCTGCGACGGGCCGCCCGCCAATTGCGCCATACGAGAATGGCAACCATGAGGGCAAAGACGAAGGCGATCTGATATTCGGCTCCCAGAACGAAGCCTGCGACATTTTCCAATGCGCCGAGCGACAGACCAGCCGCAACAACACCTCCGACATTGCCTAGCCCGGCAACGACAACAATCATGAAGGAGCGCACCGTATAGGGCAGACCGATATAGGGGTGGATGGTCCATGCCATGACGGCAAGACTGCCCGCAGCACCGCAAAGGGCGGCATTGAGACCATAGGTAAGCGCATAGACGCGGTTTGTATCAATGCCAAGGATATGGGCCGCACGCGGGTTCTGTGCCGTCGCACGAATGGCCTGCCCCAGCCGCGCATGCCGCAAAAAGAACCACAGCGCCCCACCACATAAAAGTGCCAGCGCAAAGGCAATCAGTTTAATCCATGCAACCGTGACCGCACCATCCAGCATGAAAAACGATCCAAGCCCTGTATCAATGCTGCGCACATCTGATCCAAAGATCGTGTTCATCAATTGCTGAATGACAATGGACAGACCGAATGTGGCGAGAATGGAAATGAACAAGTCCTTGTCCACCACCCGGAATATGACTGTGTAATAAAGCGCATATCCAAATCCGAACATAATGATGGCCGACAATGGCAAGGCAGCAAAAGCCGGCACACCATGCCCGATCAGTACAAAGGCAATAAAGCCGCCCAGCACGACCAATTCGCCCTGCACGATATTGACGATATTCAACACACCCCAGACAAGCGACATGCCATAGGCGGCAAGCGCGAAGATGGAGCCTGCCAGCAATCCGTTCAGCACAACATCGAGCGCGAAAGCGGGATGCTGCACAAGCAGAAGAAAATTATCGATCACGCGGACAATTACCTTTCATCCCAGCTTGGCGTGGGAGCACGCAGCTTGGCTTCGGCCCATTTCTCAGGATAGACGACGACATATTTGCCATCCTGTACCTGATAGAGAATGGTGGGTTTGTCCACATTCTTGCCGGTCTCGTCAAACCGGATCGGACCATAGAAGCTGGCAATGTTTGTTTGCGAAAGCGCGTCACGCACATCCTTGGGATCAAGGCTGCCCGCCCGTGCAAATGCATCGGCAAAAACCTGCACGGCCGCACTTGATTCCGCCGCCTGATAGGGTGCGGGCTCGTTATAGGTTCTCTCGTAAAGCGCCGCATAGTCGGAAGCCTTGCCGAAAAGTTCATCGGAATAGGAAAGTGACGGAGCCCATTGTGCGGCGCAAAGTGTATATTCAGCCGCCTTGCCATATTTTTCCGCGATCTGTGCGCTGTCGCAATGCGTCATGGCAAGCATAGGAACATTGACGCGCTGGTCGGCCAGTTGGCGAATGGCGGTGGCGGCACCCTTTTCATGACCGGAAATGATAAGTACATCGGGTTTCAGCAACTTCACTTTGGTCAAAGTGGCTGACATATCGTTGAGATCGGGTGGCAGCTTGTCATCAATGACAATCTTTATGCCGAATGTTTCCGCATCGGCTAGAACACCCTCCCGCACATCCATTGAAAAGGGATCATTCTCGAAAGCCATGGCGATCTTGAGTTTCGTTGGATCTTGCGAACGCGATGCGGCCAAGGCGACCGCACCCTTCAAATATTGATCGGTCGTGGAGAGCACGGCGAAGAGATATTTGTACCCCTTTCGGAATAGCGAAATGGCTGCACCATTAGCCTCCACCATCGGCACACCATATTTCTCGGTGACAGGGGCCATCGCTTCGACAAGACCGGACGAATAAGGCCCGAGCAGATATTTGACGCCATCCTGCTGGATCAAACGCTCAGCCAGTTGCGCACCACGCGCAGGCGTCGATTCATCATCGTAATAAATGATTTCGAGCTTATAGGATTTGTCCCCCACCTTGACCCCGCCGCGCTCATTGATCCGCGCGACAGCAAGGTCATAGCCGTTGCGTGTGTAAACGCCATTCGTGGAATATTTGCCGCTCAGCGACACCGCGGCCCCCAGCCGGATCGTGTCAGTTGGGTCTGCCTGCGCGGGCGCCAGCAATGCGGCAGCGAAAAGCCCTGCCAGTGCGAACATCCTGATTTTCATAATGATCCCCCGAAATCACGAATAAAAATTTGCACAACTGATCTTGACGCAAAACACCGCCATTCCCATCTCTCATTCACGGATGCCGCACTAAGCGGGTTCGTGAGCGGGATCGGTTCTGCTGGCCAGATGGCAGCATCAAAACCCTATCCCATCTCTATACCATTGCTTTCAGCAGCCTTGGACCGAAAAGGTCCTAGCGCTCAAAAAAGGATGAAATGAACATGCGTGCTTTTGACTTTTCCCCCCTTTATCGCTCCACTGTCGGCTTTGACCAGCTCCATTCGCTGCTGGACAGCGTTTCGCGCGAGGCAGGATCGCCGACATATCCCCCCTATAATATCGAGCGCACGGGCGATCAGAATTATCGCATCACTATGGCGGTTGCCGGCTTTTCCGAAAGCGACCTCTCGCTGGAAGTGAACCAGAACGTGCTGACTATTTCGGGAAAGCGCAGCGAGCAGGAAGGCACCAATTACCTGCATCAGGGCATTGCTGGCCGTAGCTTCGAGCGGCGCTTCCAGCTTGCCGATCATGTGGAAGTAAAAGGCGCCTCGCTGGCAAACGGTCTTCTGCATGTGGACCTTGAGCGCCGCATCCCAGAGCAACTGAAGCCGCGCCAGATCGCAATTACATCCGGCCATAGCAAACCGGCTGAAATCGAAGCCAAACTGGCCACTGCCGAGTAAGCAGACCTGAACACAGTTAGGGGCGCTTTCCAGACCGGAAACGCCCCTTTATCTGTTTTGTATAGCGATCAATCCTCGGCTGTCAGATCAAGGACAACCTCAAGAACACCGGGCTCTCCTGCAAGCATCGTCCGTGTAAATCCGAACTCGGCGCACATGTCGAGCATGGAGCTGTTCTCGCGCAATACATGGCCATAGACCTCGCCGACACCGCGTAGCTGCGCATATTCGATGAGATGCTCCATCATCGCATAGCCCAGCCCGCGCCCTTGCTGATCGCTGCGCACAAGAATCGCATATTCGGCCCGTTCACGACCGGGGCTCTCCGACAATCGACCAACCACAGCAACTTCCGTCTTATTTTCGTCCTTGAAAACGACAAAAGCCATCTCCCGATCATAATCAATCTGGGTGAGACGCGCGGCAAGCTGTCGTGGCAAACGGCGCAAGGGAGAGAGGAACCGCATGCGTGAATCTTCAGGATCAGTATGTTCCAGCAGCACATCGATGAGAGGTGAATCTTCCGGCCTGATAGGGCGCATTGGAAACAGCGTGCCGTCCCGCACTTCCAACTCACCTTCAAGGTCGGAGGGATAGGGACGCACAGCGAAGCGACGCGTATCCTCACGTCCACCGGACGGGCGCACCCGCACGCGTGCATCAAGCGCGATAATGCCATGCTGATCCGCCCAGAGCGGATTGATGTCCAACTCGCAGACTTCCGACAGATCGGCAGCCAGATCGCCCAGCGCCATCAAGGCACCCGCAATCGCATCAAGATCAGCAGGCTTGCGATCGCGATAACCTGCCAGCAATTTTGAAATACGGGTGCTGCGGATCAGATCATCGGCCAACACACGATTAAGCGGCGGCAGGCCCATAGCCTTGTCACGAATAATCTCAACCGCCGTGCCGCCCTGCCCGAACAGGATGACAGGACCGAATGTTGCGTCATCGACAATGCCAAGAATAAGTTCGAATGCCGAAGGGCGGCTCACCATACGCTGAACAGTGAACCCCTCGACCCTTGCTCCATGGGCCATCATGGCAACATTCTCAAGCATGAGATTGGCAGCCTTGCGCACCGCCTCGGCATTTTCCAGGTCGAGAACCACACCACCCACATCGGTCTTGTGCGTGATGTCCGGCGAGAGAATTTTGAGCGCCACCGGAAATCCAAGCGCTGTCGCGACGGCTGCAGCTTCCTCAACATCATGCACAACACGGGTTTCAACCACCGGAATGCCATATGCCGACAAAAGGGCCTTGGCCTCCCATTCGTTAAGCCACTCGCGCCGCTCTGCCAAAGCCGTTGCCACAATCTCGCGGGCGGCAACCACATCACGGTCCGGCCAGGCAGGGCCAGCAGGAGGCAGTTCCATCAACAATTTCTGGTTTCGCTGATAACGCAGCTGAAGCATGAAGGCATGAACAGCCTGCTCCGGCGTGTCATAGGTGGGCACTTTGCGATCCAGAAAGATCTGCCGCCCTGCTCGTGCACCTTGATCGCCAAGCCAGCTTGTGAATACGGGCTTGTGGCTGTTCTGGACCGCATCGGCAACGGCTTTTGCCGCTTCCACATTGTCAACGGTCGCTGTGGGGCAATTCAGGACGAGCAAAGCATCCGTATCGGGATCGGTCAGCAGGATTTTGATGGAAGACGCATATCTCTCAGCTGGCGCATCGCCAATAATATCGACGGGATTGGCGTGACTCCATGTGCGGGGCAGAACCGCATTGAGTTTCTCCACGGTTTCGGGTGCCAGCGAGGCCAACCGACCGCCCTCATCCAGCACAAAATCCGTGGCCAGCACACCAACACCTCCGCCATTGGTGAGAATGGTAAGCCGGTTACCTGTCAGCGGACGCCGCTCAGGTCGCGTGGACAGCGTTTCAACCGCATCGAACAGGTCTTCAATCCCATTGACGCGCAACATGCCCGCCCGCCGAAAAGCCGCCTGATAAACCTCGTCCGATCCTGCCAAAGCACCGGTATGCGAGGCAGCCGCTTTAGCCGCTTCCGCATGACGTCCAGACTTTATGACCAGAACAGGCTTCAAACGAGCCGCCTGTCGCGCCGCCGACATGAATTTGCGCGCCTCGGTGATCTGCTCGACATAAAGCAGGATGGAGCGCGTCTTTGGATCATGCGCAAGATAGTCAAGCATATCGCCAAAATCGACATCCGACATGCCGCCAAGCGAGACAATATGCGAAAAGCCGATGCCCCGCGTAGTCGCCCAATCAAGCATTGCAGTCACCACCGCGCCGGATTGCGACAGAAACGCGATATCCCCTTTCAAGGGATTAAGATGGGCAAAGGATGCATTCAACCCGACACCCGGCACCATAAGGCCGAGACAATTGGGACCGACAATGCGCAAGAGATCAGACTTTGCCGCTTCCAACATCCGAGCCTGAAGGATGCGCCCTTCTTCACCAAGCTCACCAAAGCCTGCTGTGATGACCACAGCCGCCCGAGTGCCAAGTGCTGCGAGATCAGCAATGATACCGGGTACGGTCGCTGGAGGCGTCGCGATAACGGCAAGATCCGGCGCAAAAGGCAATGACGCCACATCCAGATAAGTCTTCACCTCCCCGTAGGCGGCAGCATGAGGATTGACCGCCACGATCTCGCCCTCAAAACCTGCTGTAACGAGATTGCGCAGCAGCAAATTGCCAACGCTGCCCTCACGCGCGCTAGCGCCGATAAGAACGACAGAGCGCGGCGCAAACATAGCTTCCAGATTTCGGATCGACATTAAAAGCTCCTAACCGGGAGTACTCCCGGCAGTCGGTCAACAACAGGATGACTGGTCACGTGACGGTGCCGCATCTAGGATCATGAGACAAGAGACGGGTCCAACCTATGTGACCCATTCGCACGTTGAGAGCCGCCGGCTGAGAAGCCCTTACAGAAAGAATGCCTGATGGCCAGTTTCCGAAGTCGCGTTCTGGATCGCATCTTGCGCGTGATGACAGCACGTCCAATTGATCCCAAGGCAAATCCCGCCGTCATCCGTGCAAAAGTGAACCGGATGGCCCGGAAGTTTTCTCGCCTGCCGTCGGGCATCGACATAGAAACAACAGAGATAGAGGGAATGTCTGCCGAATGGTTACGCCCCAAAAATCTCAATAACGCGACAAGCCCGGATGAAACTCTGCTCTATCTCCACGGCGGCGGGTATATTCTCTGCGGACCGGACACCCATCGTGGCATGGTGGCGACAATGGCAAAGAACGCGAGATTGAACGCCCTTGTCATCGACTACCGTCTGGCACCCGAAAACCCTTTTCCTGCAGCGGTGGACGATGCATTGAAAGCCTATCGCTGGCTGATAGCGCGGGGCACACCGGCAAGCGCTATCACAGTGGCCGGTGACAGTGCTGGCGGCGGACTGACCCTTGCCCTGCTGATGGCACTGCGCGATGCGGGTGACCCGCTTCCAGCCGCCGCAACCCTGCTATCGCCCTGGACCGATCTGGCCATGTCCGGATGGTCCCATATCACCCACCGCAAGCTCGACCCCATGCTGTCGGTGGAAGGCGCATTATTGGGCGCACGTCACTATCTGGGCACTGCATCGCCGACAACACCGCTGGCCTCACCGCTTTATGGGCAGTTTGAAGGTTTGCCGCCACTGCTCATCCATGTTGGCAGCAATGAAATCCTTCTTGATGATTCATTAAGACTTGCCGAACGGGCACGTGCAGCCGGTGTATCTGTTGAACTAAAAATCTGGCAGGATCTGCCTCATGTGTTCCAGGCCGCCCAATTTGTGCCCGAAGCTCGCGCTGCACTGTCCGAAATCGGAGCATTTCTGCGCCTGAACCTCTCTGAGAGCCCTATAAAAAATCAAGCTGCCGAGTAGTTCAATTTAACCCACATTAACCCCAGCCACCGTAAAAATAGGAGGGATGTTTCGAGGTGGCACGAAAATATGACGCGTTTCGCGTGGATAATGGCTGGGCACAACGCCCATTGCAGACCGGCGCGCCCGCTCACAATTGCGCGGGAGGTTACTCGTGTCTGAAAAGAAACGCCTGTTCAAACTGTCCGATTTTCAGTTACCCAAACTCACGCGCACCTTTGCCGTACGCTTCATCATCGTTTGTGCGGTTCTGACCACCGTTCAATTTGCACTCGAATACCAGAACATGCGCCGCATGCTACTGGATCAGGTTGAACAGACTGCAGAAACGGTTGCCGGAAATTTCTCACTTCTATCAAAAATCGATAAGAGCTTTTCGATAGACGAAGCACGTAAAATTGCCGAGTGGAATATCCGCCGAATTGATAATGTCGAATTCATCTATCTGGTCGATCCGCAAGGCGAGATCGTGGTTGGCGCCTCACACAATGCTGACGCTGACCAGCTGGGCATTAATGCCCTGAAATCCAATACAGATATTCGCGAAACACTCGCGCAGAGCTTTGACGACCATTTCGCGCATGACGTTGATTTTCTGGCCGATAAAAAGCCAATGCGTGTGCATATCGTGCCTATACCACGACTGGGCGTGAGCATGATGGTGGCAATCAATCTCACGACTGTTCGCGACGAAATTATCGACACAGTAATCGGCTCAACCATGCGCCGCATCGGCGTCATGCTGATACTTCTGGTTCTGATTTTCATCATCATCCGCAAAAGCGTACTGAACCCACTGGCTCAACTGGAAAAAGCAGTTAACGCCAGTCGCAGAGAGGGGACTTTTGTTCAACCATCTGACATGCCCCGAAACGAGATTGGAACTCTTTCGGAGCTTTTCGCACAAGTCTTCGGCGAACTGGAACAGGCAAACGAGAAAAACGAAAATCTCGCGCAAGTCGCAAATGGCACGCATGCCGGTGTCATTATTTCCGATCACACCGGACGAATAATCTGGGTCAATGACGGCTTCATAAAGAAAACAGGTTTTCAGCGAGCAGACATCGAAGGGCACACGCCTGCCGATATTCTTAATGAGCAAAAGCTGATCGGTTCTGTGAGTGTATTGGCACAAAGTCTGCGCTTCGGGATCGGATGCAACATCGAGGCTCAGAACCAAACACATGACGGTGAATACTATTGGGCAGCCATCGAAGCCCGTCCGGTGCGCAGTGCGAGCGGCCAGATCAAAAATTTCATTGTAGTTGAAACCGACATTACTGCATTCAAGACGGCAGAAAAGGCTCTTAAAGCCAGTCAGAGCGAAACCGAAGATCGTTTAAGAGAGCTGGAGACGACAAAAGCCAAGCTAGAAAAAGAACGGGAAAAACTCGACGCAACCGCACAGGAACTCGCCACAGCCAAAGAAACTGCAGAAAAGGCTAATCAGGCCAAGTCCACATTCCTCGCAACGATGAGCCATGAAATCCGCACACCAATGAACGGTGTAATCGGGCTTGCAGAAGTACTACTGCAAAGCAACCTGGATACGCGCCAACGCGAACAAGCTGAACTGATCCGCGAATCCGGTGAAAACCTTCTTGCCATCATCAACGACATTCTGGACCTGTCAAAACTGGAAGCCGGTCGGCTGGAAGTTTCCAACAACGAATTCTCGCCTCGCGAGATCGTCACCTCAGTTCTAGATCTCATGCGGGCGCAGGCCACCGAGAAGCGCTTAAACTTCAGCGGTAATATTTCGCCGGAAGTACCCGAAACAATAGTTTGCGACCATAACCGACTGCGGCAGGTCCTTCTCAATCTGGTTGGCAACGCAATCAAGTTCACAAGCCAAGGTTCAGTCGAACTGAATGTGACACTGAACGAAGGTATGCCCGACGGCGCACGCAACATCACTTTCACAATAGCGGATACCGGCATAGGCATTCCTGAATCCGTACTCCCAAAACTTTTCAATCGTTTCACACAAGCATCCGCCGCCACGTCAGGCACACATGGCGGCACGGGCCTGGGCCTCGCGATCTGTCGCGAGCTCGCGACACTCATGAACGGCGAAATCAATGTCAAAAGCACCGCGGGCGTGGGCTCAGAGTTCATACTGACTTTGCCACTAGAGAGTTCAGATACAGAAACGAGTGTGCGCACAAAGGATGCTCCACCGACCCAGATTAAAGCCCCCGAACCGAAGCAAGAGAAATTACAGGAAGAGACAAAACCCGATCTTCAGCCGGTTGCTGAGTCCGACAAAGAAAAATTGCGCGTGCTTCTGGCAGAAGACCAACCTGTCAACCAGAAGCTAATGCGCGCTGTGATGGAGCAACTGGGTCACGATCTGACAATTGCCAATAACGGCGTCGAAGCCGTAAAGGCCGTTCGCGCCGAAACCTTCGATATTATCCTCATGGATATCCAGATGCCTGAGCTCGACGGTATTCTGACCACAAAAGTCATTCGCGCAGCAGATGAAAGCTGGAACAATATCCCGATTGTTGCCGTGACTGCCCATGCAATGGATAGCCATAAAGAAACCTATCTTGCAGCAGGTATGGACGGCTTTGTGTCCAAACCCTTCCGCATGGATAAACTCGTCAGCGAAATGACTTCCGTATTAAGCCGGTCACCACTATCAGCCAAACAGTCCGCAGCAACCTCCCCATCGCTGTCAGCCCCCGCCAAGGAACAAAAGACACCCGATTCAAAAGAAGCCGCTCTGGCCGGTATTCTGGACGATCTGGAAAGTCTAACAGGCTGACACGCGTATGGTCGCGCAGGCAGCGCGTCCGAACCAAAAACTACAATCAAGAACTGGAAGAAAAATCAGCGCGTCAAAGCGGCAAGCTTTGCAACAATACGTTCGCCCGTTTCACCACCCGTTCCCGAAATATCATTGTCGCCGACCATTTTCAGAATCTTGATATGGGCGTGAACAATATTGATTTCGTCGGCTGAAGAACGCTCAGCGCTTCGGATGTAATCGCATAGGGATGCACCGATAGAGGTGACCAGATCATAGCCGAACGAACCGCCCTGACCTTTGACATTATGGGCTATAGCATGAACATCTTTCATGATAGCGGCAATGTCCCGACCGGCTTCAACGCCCGCCCAGATTTGCAGCAGCGCATCCACATCTTCAAGCAATTGCGCACGATAGCTATCGCGCAAAGCAGCAACCGCTGCTTCGGCTTGTGCCACCATATCCTCAAAGTTGGACGCCTTTTCTGCGCTGCCCATAGCACACCCCTCGTCCGTTGATCGGACCAGACGAGACTAGGCGATTGGCGTTAACGAATTCTGAAACTTCTTACCCGCGTACAAGCGCCAGAAATCCATCCACATCTGCCTGTGAAGTCGCAAAGGATGTGACAAGTCGAATGGTCTGGAGCCTATGACCTTCGGCAGCATCGGCGGGATTGGGCCAAGGATAGAACTGGGCCTGCGATTTCATCATACGCCTGAAGATATCGACCGGCAAACGAGCAAAAACCTCGTTCGCAGCCACCGGACTGACAAGAGAAACATCATCTATCGCTGCAAGTCCGCTCGCCAATACCGACGCCATTTCATTGGCATGACGTGCATTACGGAGCCACAAATCATCGGTCAGATAAGCTTCTAATTGTGCGGAGAGAAACCGCATCTTGGAAAAAAGATGCCCAGCTCGCTTGCGTCGGAATTCGAAATCACTTGCGGCAGCGGATTCGAAAAATACAACCGCTTCCGCTCCCATGGCCCCGTTCTTGGTTGCGCCGAACGACAGAACATCCACACCAAGCTTCCACGTCATCTCGGCCGGTGAACAGCCCAGCGACACAAGCGCATTGGCAAAGCGCGCACCGTCCATATGGACAGACAAGCCAAACTCTCTGGCAATACTCGTCAAACGCCACAACTCGTCCAGAGTATAGACGCCACCTGCTTCGGTGGATTGCGTGATGGAAAGGCACCGAGGCTGAACCTGATGCACGGAAACTCGTGCAGACTTTAGTCTTCCTTCAAGTATATCAGGATCGATTTTGCCCGATGCCCCACCGATACCGAGAAGCTTGGCACCGCCAGAGAAAAATTCCGGTGCACCACATTCATCAAAATTCACATGTGCCGTGTCATGGCAATAAACAGCCCCATAAGGCGGTGTCAGTGTGGCAAGAGACAGCGCATTGGCTGCTGTGCCCGTGGCGACAGGAAATACAGCAACATCGTGCTCGAACAGCTCTGAGAACCGGGCCGTTAAACCAATGGTAGTATCATCCGCGCCATAGGAAGCCGCCCCTCCGCGATTGACCTGTTCCATTGCAGAAAATATCTCGGGCGAAACACCAAAAGCGTTGTCACTTGTGAAAATCACCTTGCCCGACCTCTTTCGCTTTGCGCACACCAACAGACGAAGAGGTCTTTCATGGCTTCGCCGTTTCGTTTTCCAATGGTTCAACGCGCTCGGGCGCACCGGACCACGTCCATGCCATTGTCGGTCTGGACAGTCCCAACATCATACCGCCCAACGCACGCGGATGCAGCCACAACTGATCTGCTGCGAGGTGGGACGGTCGATCCGCAGGTCGGTCAACCGTATGGCCCGCACCTGTCGCAATCGCGCGTTCCTCGATCACACGAATATCGGATGTCTCCGCAAAAGCCATATAGAGGCTTTGCCCGAATTTAGAGAAATAGCGTTCCATTGTCGTGCCCTGAATAGTCGGCGTAATAACCTCAAGACGATCAAGATGCCCGTCTTCAAACAAGGTCAGTGTGCCCCGATACCCAAAAACCTCCGACGTAATCTCCGTGTAATTGCGCTCGTCCAGCCCCATCAGTTCATTAAGCTGACGCGTAAGACCTTCTGTATCGGCTGACAGAACAGTTGCCTCATAAAGATAATCAATAAGGCCGACACGCTCGCGCTCTTCTGCTGCGCTCAATACCATGCGCAAACCGGTTATACCTGTATCCGCCTCGCTGAGATGTAACTGCCCGCCTTCTGCCAAAGGGGTGCGCCCCTTTGCGGCAAGCCTGTCGGCCAATTCCACAAGATCCGCACTGGAGGCACCGGCCGCAAAAAGATGGGCACCACGCTTGGCAACAGCCTCAGCAACCGCACCACGACCATCCGGCTCAAGCAGTTCCACGATGCCGGTTCCGATGCGCAAACGAAACCGCCGCGCAGACAGGCCCGCAATCCGGTCTTCGCCATCCGGCACTGCATCCAGCAATTCAATCCAGCCTTTGGCGGCAGCCTCACAGTCAGGAACAGCAAGCTGAACTCGGTCAATTTTGCTAAGCATGCCCTCATCTCCCCCTATCACTTCATATATCCCTCAAAGCATGCCATCTCCCCGACCTCCAGTAATGATCGTCAGGCATAAGGACTTCATGCCTTTATTCGTGGATCATTCTCCCAGCAAACGCAGCGGAATATAGATAATTAGATTTATATTTCGCGCTTTTGGTGAAAACTCGCCATAAAATTCACCAATAACACAAAAGCCGGACTTTCTTATTTTTAGGTCAGTATCCCTGTCTTATTTGCTTGATTCAAATCCGGCCTTCCGGCATATTCCCCCTGCTGGAGGGGTCATGCCTTTCCGGCCGGTTGTGGCGCGGATTTATGACGCCGCTTCTAGAAAACAGCGGCACATAACCGTTGGCTCTAAAATGCGGGCTAGGGAACTGGCGCTGCGGTGCATGACGGGGCAAAACCTGTCTTGCGGACAATTTTGTGATAGGCGTGCGATCCGTTTGCATCCCACGCCCCGATATTTCAAGGCTCCGGCCTGACGAAGTAACGGGGCCGAGGGCCACGAGCGGAAACGGTGACGATCCGCCTCCTCCCATATCGGAAGAGGGGACCACAGACATGAAGGACGAGACGGGTATGACGGAGAAGCTGACAGGAGCGACCCAAACGCTGTTCAACGTGGAGAGCCGTAAGGCCGCGACCGCGATGGACGCGAAACCGGCCGCCTCGTCGCTTCCTGCGGGCCTACCGGGCGCGCAGGGGCTTTATGACCCCCGTAACGAGCATGATGCCTGCGGCATCGGCTTTGTGGCGAATATTCATAACCGGAAATCCCACAAGATCATCGAAGACGGGCTCCATATCCTTGAAAATCTGGAGCATCGCGGTGCCGTGGGCGCTGACCCCAAGGCAGGTGACGGTGCAGGCATCCTGATCCAGATGCCCGATGCATTCTTCCGTGCAGAAGCCGAAAAACTTGGCTTCACGCTGCCCGCAGAAGGCCAGTATGGCATTGGACAATTCTTTTTGCCGCGCGACGAAGCCGACCGCGCCAAGATTGTGGGCCTTGTTGAAAAGGTCATTGCCGAAGAAGGCCAAATCTTCCTCGGATGGCGCGATGTCCCCGTGGACAATTCCGATCTGGGTTATTCGGTCAAGCCAACAGAACCCTTCCATCGTCAGGTCTTTATCGCGCAAGGCCCCTCGATCACCGACCAGAACCATTTCGAACGCAAACTCTTTGTGATCCGCAAGCGTATCTTCAACACGCTTTACGCAGAGCTGTCGGGTATTCCGCGTGGTCTCTACATTGCGTCCATGTCCTCGCGCACTATTGTCTATAAAGGCATGCTGCTCGCCGCACAGGTCGGTTCCTATTACAAAGACCTGCAAGACCCCAAAATGGTCACGGCACTGGCCATGGTACATCAGCGTTTTTCGACCAATACATTCCCGACATGGAGCCTCGCGCATCCTTTCCGCATGATCAGCCACAATGGCGAGATCAATACAGTGCGCGGCAACACAAACTGGATTCAGGCGCGCTACGCCGCCATGCAGTCCGACATTCTGGGCGATGACCTGAAAAAGCTCTGGCCGATTGCTGTTGAAGGACAGTCAGATACGGCCTGCTTCGACAATGCGCTGGAATTACTGGTGATGGGCGGTTATTCGCTGAGCCACGCCATGATGATGCTCATCCCCGAAGCCTGGGCGGGCAACCCGCTCATGGATGAAGATCGCCGTGCCTTCTACGAATATCACGCCGCTCTCATGGAACCATGGGACGGACCTGCCGCCATAGCATTCACCGATGGTCGTCAGATCGGCGCAACGCTTGACCGTAACGGTCTGCGCCCTGCCCGCTATTATGTGACGGATGACGGCGACGTGATCATGGCGTCCGAAATGGGTGTTCTTCCCATTCCCGAAAACAAGATCGTCGAAAAATGGCGCCTCCAGCCCGGCAAGATGCTGCTGATCGACCTTGAAGAAGGCCGCATCATCGCCGACGACGAAGTGAAGTCAAAGCTGGCGAACCTGCACCCCTATCAGGATTGGCTGAACCGCACACAAATCGTGCTGGAAGACATGCCGTCTGTGAAAAAAGCCGACACACCCAAGCCGGAAGGCAAGGTGTCGCTGCTCGATATGCAGCAGGCCTTCGGATACAGTCAGGAAGACCTGAAATTCCTGATGGCTCCAATGGCAATGGAAGGTCAGGAAGCCACAGGCTCTATGGGCACCGACACGCCTATTGCGCCGCTGTCGAACAAGTCCAAGCCGCTCTACTCCTATTTCAAGCAGAACTTCGCGCAGGTGACGAACCCGCCGATCGACCCGATCCGCGAAGAACTGGTCATGTCGCTCGTCTCCTTTATCGGACCGCGCCCGAACCTGCTCGACCTCAAGGGCATGTCCAAGGTGAAGCGTCTGGAAGTGCGCCAACCCATCCTCACCAATGATGATCTGGAAAAAATCCGCGTCATCGGTGAAGTTCCCGACAATCATTTCCGTGCTGAAACACTGGACATCACCTACAAGGCCGACCGCGGTGCGGAAGCCATGGAAGATATGTTGAAGCGCCTGTGTGATCGTGCCGAAGAAACGGTGCGCACAGGCACGAACATCATCATTCTGTCCGACCGTCTGATTTCCGCAGAACGCATGCCTATTCCTGCCCTACTGGCAACATCTGCGGTCCATCACCATCTGATCCGTACAGGTCTGCGCACATCTGTGGGTCTGGTCGTTGAAACGGGCGAAGCCCGCGAAGTGCATCACTTTGCTTGCCTTGCAGGCTATGGCGCAGAAGCGGTGAACCCCTACCTTGCCTTCGACACGCTGGAATCCATGCTACCTTCGATGGACGAGGACCTGACTGCCTATGAAGCCACCAAGCGCTACATCAAGGCTGTCGACAAAGGCCTGCTGAAGGTCATGTCCAAGATGGGTATTTCGACATACCAATCTTATTGCGGCGCGCAGATTTTCGACGCGGTCGGCCTCAACTCCACATTCGTGAAGAAATATTTCACAGGCACAGCAACACCCATTGAAGGTGTAGGCTGCCCTGAAGTTGCGGAAGAAACTTTCCGCCGCCATCAACTGGCTTTCTCCGATGCTCCCGTTCTGCGCAATGCATTGGAGGTCGGCGGTGAATATGCACAGCGTATGCGCGGTGAAGAACACGCATGGACAGCTGACAGCGTGCGCGACCTGCAGCATGCGGTACGCGGCAACAGCCAAGACAAGTATCGCGAGTTTGCCAAGCGCATCAACGAACAGACCGAACGCTTCCTGACAATTCGTGGTCTCTTTGACATCAAGACCGCCGAACAGGATGGTCGCAAGCCCGTGTCGCTGGACGAAGTGGAGCCTGCTTCCGAAATCGTTAAGCGGTTTGCTACAGGCGCAATGTCTTATGGCTCGATCAGCCGTGAAGCACACACCAACCTTGCTATTGCCATGAACCGCATTGGCGGTCGCTCCAACACGGGCGAAGGCGGCGAGGAAGTGGATCGCTTCACCCCCATGGCCAATGGCGACAGCATGCGTTCGTCCATCAAGCAGGTCGCGTCTGGCCGCTTTGGTGTTACAACCGAGTATCTTGCCAACTCGGACATGATCCAGATCAAAATGGCGCAGGGTGCAAAGCCCGGCGAAGGTGGGCAGCTGCCCGGCCACAAGGTCGATGCTATTATCGCGAAGGTACGTCACTCGACACCGGGCGTCGGCCTTATCTCGCCGCCCCCGCATCATGATATCTACTCGATCGAAGACCTTGCCCAGCTCATTTACGACCTGAAAAACACGAACCCAAGTTCGCTTGTTTCGGTAAAGCTTGTATCGGAAGTTGGTGTTGGCACGGTTGCCGCCGGTGTATCGAAGGCACGCGCTGACCATGTTACGATTTCGGGCTTTGAAGGTGGCACGGGTGCTTCGCCGCTGACCTCGATCAAGCATGCCGGCTCCCCATGGGAAATCGGCCTTGCCGAAACTCACCAGACGCTTGTGATGAACCGCCTGCGTAGCCGCATCACGGTGCAGGTTGACGGTGGCTTGCGCACAGGTCGCGACGTTGTGATCGGCGCACTGCTCGGTGCAGACGAGTTCGGTTTTGCGACCGCTCCGTTGATTGCCGCTGGCTGCATCATGATGCGCAAGTGTCATCTGAACACCTGCCCTGTCGGCGTTGCCACGCAGGACCCTGAATTGCGCAAGCGTTTTGTCGGTCAGCCAGAGCATGTCATCAACTATTTCTTCTTCGTTGCCGAAGAAGTGCGCGAGCTGATGGCCGAAATGGGTTACCGCACGATCAACGAAATGATCGGCCAGTTCCAAATGCTCGACAAGCGCAAGGTCGTGGATCACTGGAAGGCGCATGGTCTCGATTTCAAGCGCATGTTCCACAAGATGGACGTGCCCGCCGATGTGTCGATCTACAAGACAGAAGACCAGGACCACAATCTGGAAAATGTGCTCGACCGCAAGCTGATTGAACTCGCAAAAGACGCAATCGAAACAAAGAAGCCCGTCCAGATCGAACTCAATGTTGGCAATACGGATCGCACAATCGGTGCCATGTTGTCCGGCGTTATCGCCAAGAAGCACGGTCATGCCGGACTGCCGGAAGACTGTGTACACGTGAAGCTCAACGGCACATCGGGCCAAAGCTTTGGTGCATGGGCCGCTCATGGCGTGACACTGGAGCTTGAAGGGCAAGCCAACGACTATGTGGGCAAGGGTCTTTCAGGCGGACGCCTTATCGTCTATCCGCCTAAAGACACACGGATCATCCCTGAAAAGTCGATCATCGTCGGCAATACTGTTCTTTATGGCGCGATCAACGGCGAGTGCTATTTCCGTGGTGTGGCAGGCGAACGCTTTGCCGTGCGCAACTCTGGCGCAGTCGCGGTTGTCGAAGGCACAGGCGATCATGGTTGCGAGTATATGACAGGTGGCATCGTCGTCGTGCTGGGCCAGACAGGCCGCAACTTCGCAGCTGGCATGTCGGGCGGTATCGCCTATGTGCTGGACGAAGATGGCATGTTCGAACAGCGCTGCAACATGGCGATGGTGGATCTCGAACCGGTGGAAGCCGAACTCGAATTGATGGAAAAGCTCCATCACCAGCGCAACGAGCTGGCCAGCCATGGTCGCGTCGATGTCATGTCCGACATGACGCGCTTCGATGCGGAACGTCTACGCCAACTCATCGAAAACCACGCCCGTTACACCAACTCGGGTCGTGCAAAAGAAATTTTGGCCGATTGGGAAAAGATGCTGCCGAAATTCCGCAAGGTGATGCCGGTTGAATATCGACGCGCCCTGAAGGAAATGGCCAAAGCGCAAGAAAACGCCGGACAGGCAAACGTAGCGGCAGGAGAATAAGACAGTGGGAAAGACAACCGGATTCCTGGAGATAGACCGTCAGGATCGCAAATACCTGCCTGCATCCGACCGCATTCGTAACTATAAGGAATTTGTCATTCCGCTCGGCGAGAAAACCGTGCGGGATCAGGCAGCACGCTGCATGGATTGCGGCATTCCCTATTGTCACAACGGCTGCCCGGTCAACAATCAGATCCCTGACTGGAACGACCTCGTCTATCACGACAGTTGGGAAGAGGCTTGCCGCAACCTTCACTCAACCAATAATTTTCCGGAATTCACCGGCCGCATTTGCCCCGCCCCTTGCGAGGCATCCTGCACGCTGAATCTCACGGACGCGCCTGTTACAATCAAAACCATCGAATGCGCAATTGTTGACCGTGGTTGGACCGAAGGCTGGATCGTACCGCAAATCGCTGCCGAAAAGACCGGCAAGCGAGTGGCAGTCGTTGGCGGTGGCCCTGCTGGCCTTGCTTGCGCCCAGCAGCTTGCCCGCGCCGGTCACGATGTGCATCTGTTCGAAAAGAACGCCAAAGCAGGCGGGTTGCTGCGCTACGGCATTCCCGACTTCAAGATGGAAAAGCACACAATCGACCGCCGTCTGGAACAGCTGGAAGCGGAAGGCGTGACCTTCCATTACAACAGCCATATTGGCGTCACGCAAAAAGCCAAAGAGCTTCTGGCCGAATTCGATGCCGTTGTGCTGACAGGTGGTTCTGAAAAGCCCCGTGATCTTCCCGTCGAAGGTCGCGAACTTCAGGGCGTCCATTTTGCAATGGAATTCCTACCGCAGCAGAACCGCCGCAATTCCGAAGAACCGCTTCTGAATGTGGAACCAATCCTTGCCAATGGCAAACATGTCGTGGTTATCGGTGGTGGCGATACGGGTTCGGACTGCATCGGCACATCGTTCCGTCAGGGCGCTGTGGCAGTGACCCAGCTCGAAATCATGCCGGAACCTCCGGCTCATGAGAACAAGCTTCTAACCTGGCCAGACTGGCCACTCAAAATGCGGACTTCCTCCAGCCAGGCTGAAGGTGCCACCCGTGACTTTGCTGTGATGACACGTCGCATCATTGGCGATGCATCGGGCAAGGTGAAAGCCATTGAATGCGTACGCGTCGATGACAAGATGCAGGCGATCGAAGGCAGCGAGTTCGAGATCAAAGCCGACCTGGTACTTCTCGCTATGGGCTTCGTCTCGCCCATCCATGAAGGCATGTTGACCGAACTCGGCGTCGAGCTCGACAAGCGTGGCAATGTGGCGGCCGATACGGCGACCTACAAATCGAGCCTCGACAAGGTGTTCTCAGCTGGCGACATGCGTCGTGGTCAGTCCCTTGTCGTCTGGGCGATCCGCGAAGGCCGTCAAGCCGCCCGCGAAGTCGATCTGTTCCTGCAGGGTGAAACACTCCTGCCCCGCTGACTTTTACAAACCACAAATGACCGAAGCCCCGCAGAAATGCGGGGCTTTTTCATTTGGAACCAGCGAAGACAATAAAACTAGACTCTGGTCTATTTATTTTCTACCGTCGCCGGAATAAACAATCCGGGGAGCCCGAGACGCTATGGACAATATTAAGCAGCAGCACGAACTAGAAGCGCTTGTAGGAAATTTCAGCTCTGTAGCGAACACGGCAATCGAGATCGAAAAACTAAGCGCCTGCGCCAAGACAGGCGACAAAGACGCCACTATCCGCGTCATTGCTGCATTGATGCGTGTTGCCACCATAGATCCGGGCGCCACAATGTGTGTGCTTGATGCCATTACACGAGGCCATCTAGGCGCAGAAGCCGCATCATTGATAACCCCACCTGCCCAGTCAGCCATGCTGGCAAATCTCTCTGAGCCTGCCTCTCTCCCATCCGACTTCTGGGTCGCATTCTGGGCCTTTATCAACCCGAACTCATCAGAACCGCTCAGCGGCGATGAAGTGACAGCACAAGTCGCTTCTCTGATGTCTCACTTAGGCGAAAGATTCCTTAAATGCGCGGAGGCGGCATCACTCGCTCATCCGGGAACAGCCAATGCGGCCAACCGTTCCATGCCGCCCAAGCTGACACTAGAAACACTGGAAGCACTTCCCATCGGATCACTTGGCAATGAATACTATCGCTTGATTGTCGATAATGATTTCCACTTGGAAGTATTGGACCGTGAAAACATAGGCTTCGACAATGCTAAGCCCGCTTTGCAATATCTCAACTTGCGTATTCTGCAAATGCATGACGTCTGGCATATCGTCGGAGGCTATCGCACAACTATTCTGCAGGAAGTTGGCATATCGTCCTTCTCGCTCGCACAGTTCAATCACAACTATTCGGCCATGCTGATCACAACGGCTGCGGTCAGCGCCTTGAAGAATTCGCCGGAAGCCTTCGGCCTAGCAATGCAGATCATCTCTGAAGGCTGGCTGCACGGAAGGACAACGCCCTACTTCATGGACATCGAATGGGAGAACGTATGGCACCTACCGGTCAGCGAAATCCATGCCCGTTTTGGTATCAAACCCTTCACAAGCATTTTCCCAGCCGATTTAATTGAGCAACTGGGCAATGTCGCCTGAATTACTGCCACTAGACGCAGCCGGGACTGCCATCAATCTTATCCCGATTGTTCAGAACAGGAACTAACTAGACAAAAGGAGCCATGCATAAGGCTCCTTTTTCATATCCCAGCATATAATTACCCCATCAAATAATGCCTTCAGCACATAACTGGGCTGGACATATGCGCTGTGGTTGTTTTCACTTGGGATAAGCTAGTGCCAAAAGGAAAACATGCATGCTGCCGTTAATGCGGGCCGGTATCGGAGCTAGAGTTTTTGCCTTTCTCTGCGTCTGCCTATTGCTTGGCATGTTTGTCGGGGTCTGGGCATTCGGGCGTTATGGCCATGTAGCCGAGGATATGTCCCAAGACTTGGCCAAGCGAACCAGCGATCTGGCTGAAGCACTCAAAACACAGGTCATCCGCAATGCCTATATGACCCTAAGTGCTATGTCCGGCTTCCAAAGGGTTCAGGGCCGAAATGCAAAAGACTGTAGCGATGTTTCCTACTTCTTTGTAATGAACACCAATGGCTACGCAAATATTGGTTCTGCGACCCCTGACGGAAATATCTACTGTTCTGCTCGCCCTTCCACATTGAACACCGATGTAGGAGAAGAAGCTTGGTTCAACCAGGCGCTTGCGACCGGCGAATTCACAATGGGCCAGTACCGCGAAGATCCGGTAACCAAAAACGGGATCATTATTTTTGCGCAGCCGCTTCGCGACGAGAACGGCAATGTCACGCAGATCCTCGCCCTCTCGGCCGAAGTAGGCTACATCCAAAAAATTCTGGCCCTGCCAAATCTGCCGGATGATACGAGTGTCATCGTGATCGACCAGTTTGGAAATATCATCGCAGCAAACGGTATACCTGAAAAAGCCGGAACAAATATCTCCAAATGGCGCGTGGCAAAGCGGGCCATGACTGCCGACACCTCTTTTGTAATGAAAGACTGGGATGCAGACGGAATAGAACGTATTTACGCAGGAACATCTTCGCGTGTCGCGAATACCGCTATTCCTGGAGCCGAACGCGCAACAATCCGAGCTTTCTCGATCATAGTTGGTATTCCGGCCGAGAAAATGACAGCAGCCATCATGCTGCCTTTCCAGTCTGCAGGCTTTGCCATATTCGGCGTGTTCATCATTATCATTATAGGAACATACTTGTTCATCGGTCGCACCCTTGTCCGTCCGATACAAGAAATTCAGTCCGCAGCAGAACGCCTGACCTTTGGTGATCTAACCGCCCGAGTACCGCAACGCTCTCGCGCTGGTGAAATCCGTACACTAGCCAATGCTTTCAACACAATGGCCTCAACACTCGCCAGACGCGAGACAGACATACGGGCCAGCAACGCCAGATTCCAGCGCATCTTTGATACCGAGCCGGCCAGCGTCACGCTACTTGATGAACAATTGCGGATTGTCGACATCAACCAGGCAGGCCTGGAAAATATGGGTGCAGACAGTGTCGAACAGGTACGCGGCAAGGTCATGCCTATGCTCATCATCGAAGAAGACAGAGAAAAATACCGCACCCATCTGCGCAATGTGCGAGCAGGCAAGACAGATAGCCTTCTATTTCAAATGGTCGATATGAAGGGTCGTCGCAAATGGAATGAAATGCAAAGCGCACGAATCCAGATCGACGACAGTGAAAATCCAACCTACATCTCCATCGCCAGAGACAAAACTGAAGAGATCGCAATTTCTGCACAGCTCGTACAGGCACAGAAAATGGAATCTATCGGCCGCCTGACAGGTGGCGTAGCCCATGATTTCAACAATCTTCTGACCATCATCATGGGGAATGCGGAGATACTGAACGAGGATCTCGAAGATCGTCCAAAATTGCAAAAGCTCGCCATTATGATCGAGTCAGCCGCACAGCGTGGTGCCGAACTGACCCATCGTATGCTGGCTTTCGCACGCCGTCAGGTTCTGCGCCCTTCCGAACTTGACACAAATGCGCTGCTGAACCGCATGATAGACATGATGGGACGCATTCTGGGCGAGGATATTCGCATCCGCATCGATACAGCGGAAAACCTCTGGTGCATCGCAGCCGATCCCGCCCAGATGGAATCGGCGATACTCAATCTCGCAATCAATGCACGAGATGCGATGCCTGAAGGCGGAACACTGACAATCGAAACAGCCAATGTGACCCTCGACAAGGACTACGTTGCCCGCAACCCAGAAGCAACAGCTGGCGAATTTGTCCAGATTGCGGTGTCGGATTCCGGCACCGGCATGAGTGCAGAAACTCTTGCTCATGTTTTCGATCCGTTTTTCACCACCAAAGAGGTCGGCAAAGGATCTGGTCTCGGACTCAGCATGGTTTACGGCTTTGTCAAACAGTCGCAAGGCCACATCAAAATCTATTCCGAATTATCTCACGGCACGACTATCCGTATTTACCTGCCAAAGATTGCGGAAAAACTGGATGAGGCTGAAGTCGAGCACGAACTCCCAATAGAGGATGCGCGCGGCACTGAAAGCATTCTGGTGACAGAAGATGAAGAACCCGTTCGTCAATATGTAACAGAGCAGCTACGCAGCTTGGGATATACGGTTTACGAAACCTCCAATGCCACTGATGCGCTGCAGGTACTGGAACACAGACCGGAGATAGCACTCCTGTTCACCGATGTTGTATTGCCTGGCAACATCAATGGCAGACAGCTGGCCGATGCCGCGCTGGAGCGCTTTCCACATCTCAAAGTACTCTACACAACAGGCTATACCGAGAACGCTGTTGTGCATCACGGCAAACTAGATGCTGGCGTAGAACTTCTGAGCAAACCATATCGCCGCGCGGATTTAGCGCGGCATGTCCGTAAAGTGCTTGATAAAAAATAAATATCAAACCAGCACGTCTCTAAGACCCGCTCAGACTTTGCGCTCCACGTTTTATGGCATCTCTACGTACCGGCCATGTTACGTCGCGCAATGACTGGACGCTTAGACGGATATAAGCGACAGGTTTATCCAACCCGTTCTTCTCTGCCTGCTCGTTCCACGTTGTCGAGAGAGCCACTATTGCATCCTGTACCGGACCGACCCGCAATCCGTTGACCACAGTCATAAGCTGCGCACTATTGAATAGAGCGAGTACCAGGACCGTCACCCACATTGCATAGGTAAACCGGCTCACCTGACGATGTGTCTCTGCCTCAGCCAACAAGACACTATCTGCACCCTGGTTCTGATTGATAACGTCTTCCGTTTCCAACAAATCAAGCATGCCGCCCCCTAGAACTGGAAGTAGATGAAGGGTGCCACACCTTCGGGCGCCACAGCCCATATGACTAGAATGCCCAGCCCGAGAAGCAGCCCCAATATCACGGCAGGAAGCTCTCTCAAATTGATGGCCAGTTCACGACCTAGCTGGCGCGGCGTGAACTGAAACAAAAGCCCCAATCCGACCAATCCGACCACAAACGGCGTGACATATTCATTCCCCGCCGACCAGTTGGCAAACCCTGCCAAATAGTCAACTGCCGTGGAAAAACTGTCCGCTCTAAAGAAAATCCAGGCAAAACAAACCAGATGGAATGTCCAGAAAACACCCAGCACTTGCGACAAAGCAGAAGCCAACCATGCATCCAGACTGCCTTGCTGAAGACCGGAACCACTTTTTGTCCAGCGCCGCCTGACCCACTGTTCCACACCAAGCATCGCGCCATGAAATGAACCCCAGAAAATAAAGGTCCATGCCGCGCCATGCCACAAGCCGCCAAGAAACATAGTGAGAAACAAATTGCGATAACGCATCAGCTCGCCATGCCGATTACCGCCAAGGGGGATGTAGAGATAATCGCGCAGCCAAGTGGAAAGTGAGATATGCCAACGCCGCCAGAAATCTTGCAGGCTCGAAGCACGATATGGCTGATCGAAATTCGCTAGAAAGCGATATCCCAGCAAAGCAGCAATGCCTATGGCTATATCGCTATAGCCGGAGAAGTCGCAATAAATCTGGATAGCATAAGCATAAATGCCGACAAGCAGATCCAATGCGCCAACAGCCGTCGGATCAAAGAAAACCGGATCCACGATTTCGGTCGCCAGATAGTTTGCAATCACCATCTTCTTGGCAAGTCCGGTAAGGATCAGCACGACACCTATCGACACGTGATCACGTGTAAGACGCGCTGGCTGGTGCAATTGCGGCATAAAGTCGGCCGCACGCACAATCGGACCGGCCACAAGCTGCGGAAAGAAGGATTTGAAGAGCATTACATCCAGCAGCGACTTCTCGGCCGGAATCTGCCTGCGATAGACATCCACAACATACGAGATGCCCTGAAACGTGAAGAATGAGATCCCGACCGGAAGTATGACTTCCATGAAAGGAAGGTCACGCGACAATCCAAGACTGGACAGCAAACTATCCAATGACGTGAGGAAGAAGTCGAAATATTTGAAGAAAGCCAGAACACCAAGATCAACAATCACAGTCAGGGCCACAACAAACTTGCGGCTTCCATCATGAGCAAGCCGACCCAGCGCAAGCCCCGCCAGATAGTTGACCAGCGTCGTACCGAAAAGAAGAAATGCGAAACGCCAATCCCACCAGCCGTAAAAGAAATAACTGGCCGCCACCAAAAACCACTTACGCGGTATCGGTGACCAACGCATGCCCCAACTGACCGTGAACACGATCAGAAAGAAGATTCCGAACGTCAATGTCGGAAAAAGCATACGCTACAAAGCCCCACTCAACGCGCCACAGCACCATAAAATGCACACGGAACAAACCGGGCATCAGGTGTAACGATTACAACCGTCTGGGGGGCAAAACGGCATGTCCCAATATCGGACAAGTCCCGAAAAACCTCAATCACTGCCTGTATTTATAGTTAACAGGCAAAATCAGGATTTTCGGGACTCTGTTAGCCGTGAGTCTAGATCAGAACATCAAAGAAAATGTGGCAACGCCCTGATGCGAGGTGAATTTGCTACCTAACTGACCAGTATATTCAACTGTCAAACGTGAATATCCGCCGACCACCGAAAGACCGGCACCGACATATGGCACATCAGTGTCCAAGCTCTCACCCTGCAGAGTGAATCTGGATCCTGTGGACAGGAAACTACCACTTGTCTCGACCGCCTCATCAAGCAGCTCATGCGAGATACCGCCACGGATGAAAGGCACGAATTGCGGGCTCTTGGAAAAAATACCGCTGACACGCAATTCCGCATTCGCACGCAATGACTGGTATGTGCTGGAATCAATCGAGAGGTTCACACCAGCGCCACCGCCACTTTCAGAATAAGCCTGCTGAGACAGATAGGTATAAGACGCCCCAACCGACGGTCGGATCGCGATAGGTCCAAGAAGTGCCGTATAACCAAGCTGGCTCGACAGACCACCTTGATAACCTGTCCAATCGCCTTCTGCTGTGCGCTTCACAGCACCAGCTGTAACAACACGTTTTGTTTCGTAAGTGTTATAGGCAAGCGAACCGACCGTATCCCAGAAGAAAGGTCCACGGTTCATGGCGTAATAGCCTTGCAACATTGTGGACTGGGCCAGATTGTCCTGCATGGTCAAGCCCGCATCATAGCTCATCGCCGCATATGTCAGCGAACCGCCCCAGACATCCCCACCCTTGCCACGCTTGTCATAGCCGACCGCCAGCGCATAAAGCGTACCTTCCAGTGCCTGTGTGCCAAGTCCGCCATCACCTTTCTCAGATGACACCGACTGTTGCGCCCATAAACCAGCACGACGGTAGCGGTCGTAATATTTGCCCCCGCCATAACCAGCACCCTGGTCCTTGGTACGCAAAATGCCAAGACGGTCGTTTACAAACCCCGCCGAAATATCCTGCATACGGAGTGCAATAGTCTCGCGAGCGCCCGACAAGTCAGGCAGCATCTGGTTATAGAGATCGACAACCTCCCCAACCGTCGCAAGATTGCCGACAGCGGCACCAAATGTCGTGTCCGCTTCCAGCGCATCAACCGACGAATTATAAAGGATCGTCGCATTATCGCTGAGACCGAGCTGAGCTGCTGTCTTACGCGAAAGTGTAACCGTCAGATCGGAATTACCATTGATCAAATTAAGGACAGCATTATAGCCCGCCCCGATGCCGCCAATAATGAGACCAGACGTATCAGCGGGTGTATCAAAATTCAGTGAGGTAGAGGTCTCTACCAATGTCAGGGTCGGTGTCGCAGTCCCCAGATAAGATGTCAGCGTAACATTGACTGTCGTGCCGTCATGCAAAGTTGCATTATCGGCAACAATATTTCCCGAAGCTGTAGCTGTCGCGGTGTCATAGCTAGTCGCGAATGTCGAACCGCTATTGAACTCGATATTGGTCACATTGAGGTTATTGGCAGCCGCATTGACCGTGGTGCCGGTAGCGGCAGTCACATTCAGGATACCAGCATTGGTAAGCGTGCTGCTCGCAGTCAAAACGGCATCGCCGGTCAGATCAATGGTCGCGGTGCCGATATCGACCGTAATGGCCGACAGGATCAGACCGTCGGATGAATCGATCTGGTATGTACCGCCACCCAAAAGGATTTCACCAGAAATCGTGCCCGTGTTTGTGACCGTGGTATTCGCGGTAGCCGATTGAAGGTCAAGCGCAACAGCCTGTCCGGTCGCAGTACCGGTGGCGGAAATAATGCCATTATTGACAATATCGGTTAGCGAACCGGCTTGATCCCTGATCGCCGTACCGGTTGTACCATCACTCAAAGCAAGGGCACTGATGAGACCGCCGCTCTTATTCGTAATTGTTGTCAATGAACCCAGCGCATCGACATCAATAGCAAACGCATCGCCACCGACATCGCCAGAGCTTGAACCACGGATCGTGCCGCTATTGTCAATGGCATCAAGCGTGCCATCTGCCGCAACATGAATACCTGTTGCCACACCGGCCGTCGTATCCGAAACAATCGAGCCAAGAATAGTGCTGCTGGCATCGTTCACAATGCCAGCAGTTGTCGCATTGGTAACGGTCGAGAAAGCACCAATCTCGATTGCGGTGGCATCGTCTTCGGCAGAGGTTGCCTGAATTGTGCCGCCCTGATTGTGAATACCAGAAAGAGTGACAGAATTGGCAAGGGAAGCGCCTTCCAGTCCGATGGCAACGGCCGGTGTGCCATTGACATACCCGACCGAGAAAATGCTACCGGTATTGCGGATCGAATAATCGAGGTTGGTGTCCGAGTTATCGATCACACCGACTGTAACGGCAGCGCCAGTTGCCTGCACAAAAATCGCATTGGGGTTGGTTGTCGATGCGATTGAGGAAATCGAACCTGTATTGTTGATACCTGTTCCCAGATCAGCCTGAACGAGAATGGCAGGATCGGCACCGACACCCGGTGTTGTGATCGCACCGGTTCCATCGACCACCTGCGTCGTACCGGTTTTAATCGTTCCAAAATTTTCAATGCCACCCGTCGTAGCAGTCGAAACAACAATGCCGTTCTGATCAGCAAATTCTGCTGTGATGCTGCCTAAATTCTGGATCGAAGCCGCCCCGCTATCAATCGTAATCGCTGGGTTGACGTCACCCGCATCAAGAACAATTGAGCCCGCTGCTGTGATCGAAACATTACCCGGCGATGCATTTGCCGCAATCGAGGTCTGGACGGGATCCGTCACCTCCGTCGTGATTGTAAGGTCATCGGCGAATGCCGATCCCGCTCCCACCAGCATCACGCTTGTCAAAGCAGACGAAAGGAGCAGGCTACGACGCAAATTGCGCCGTCCGTTGGACGATACGACTTTCACGAAAATCTCCCCGATATTTTTCCCGCATAAGCTGCCGAAGCAAGCAAGCTCCCCCACGGGGTTATGTTGTATTGAAATGCGTAAATGTAACAGATCACGCGATCTCAAATATTCACGTTTAACGCTACCATTGCAACTTAAAGACGGGGCCTACAAGCCTGCATCTCATAGGGGCCCATGATTCCCTCCCATATCGCCTGTCCGGCCAGTCGCGCACCGGATGGCCGTAAATGCACATGATCCGGCCATGCAAGCGGCGGGGAAGCATTTACCCACTCTTCTATACTGCATGTCCCGCCCATAACACGGGCACCATCAATAAAAACATGATTGTTTTTCGACACTATATTGCGTTGCACATGCCTAAGAGCATCGAGATTTGGTGGCACAGCATACCCATCACGACAATTCATTTTTTCCTTATCCTTGGCCGATCGGGCCGCATCAAAAGCCCCCAAAGCGAGGATCGAGGCCTGCGGAGCAAGTCGCTCAAGCCTGTGGATAAATGTCTCGAACAAATGTCCGTAATCATCCAAATCGATTCCGTCATTGAAACCCTCATTGGTGCCATATCCCAGAATGACAAGATCGGGCGCAAGACGACGAATTTCTGCGTCAACTATCCTCCCATCCCAATTTTCAATTACATTCAGCGTGGCTCCTATGATCCCATAACTGTCATAGCGCACCCCTGGCGGTTGTGACTTCAACGATGACAACATAGTCCACCCCAGCAGGACGACAGGACCGTCACCGGCAGCTTGCAAACGAACTTTATGAACAGCAGCTGCCGGAACGCGCAGAAAAACCACATCATTCGTTTTTGAGAGCGTAGAAAGACGCAACGGCGCTGCGTCGCCGAGGGTCAACAACACAGAGCCAGTATCAGGCCCCCCATATGCTTCGATTTCGACAAACTCGATTGCATGCTCGCCAGTGAGTTCCATTTGCGCTCCGGGCTCCGATGTCTCAACCCGAAAGCCAGACATTCCGAAAGGCCCCGACGCGCTTGTCTTCAAACTGGATATGGATTTCCACCCCGCATCCATGGAAATGCTAAAACCTTGTGGACTATAATATTTGTAGGGAACGCCAGCCGGAAAACCGCGCCCCGCATAACCGAATTTCTGTTGCCAATTGTCCCGCAACACTCCGGTCAAATGATCAAGCGCGATATGACTATCACCTAGGTGTAAAACAGTAACCGGACGCGTTCGCTTGCCCGATCGCAAATCATCGAGACTTTGATAAAATGCACTGAGGCCCGGCATAGGACATAGGTCACTTGCGCTTGCTGGAAAAATCCAGAAGACGACTAAAACAAGCACAGAAAATTTATATAGCAGCTCTAACGCTGCACACCCGCATCGCTGACAATCAGTTCTGCGCACCGGCCCAACGCCAGTCATCGCTGCGACCGGGTCGGGCCTCAACAGCATCATAGATCGGAGATTTAAGCCCAATTGCCGATGCTGATTTGGCACCAGATGTTTCGATCTGTCTGTGTCCGTCATTCACCATATCGGCAATAGGCTTCTCGGCCCCCGACGCATCGGCCACAACAAGCCCACCTTCCACATCACGTTTTATTGCGGCGGCAATCGGCTGAACCAGTTGTTCGTAACCCTGCATAGTAAAGTGAATTCCGTCTTCGGCCCGAAGCAACCGTTTACGGCCATTTCCATCCAAGCCATACGCAGCATAATTTCCTTCATCGTCAGTCAGCAGATCGTGTGTAGGAAGGTAGATCACACCATTGGCAGCAGCGCGGGATTTAAAGATTTCTGAAAATGTCTTCATATCGCGCTCGAATGTACTTCCACGCATAACTGGCAATCCGACCCAATAAATCTGCGCACCGCTTGCCTGCAAGGTTTCCGTAAAATCATCAATGCGGGCATTGTAAACCTCCCGCCATTTTGCGCTAAACAGAGGATAACGTGATCCTTTTTCGACAATCGGTTGCCGGTCATTTGTGCCCATGATCACAACGGCAATATCGACTTTGGTCTCCGCGGTCACTTCACGAACGACGTCACTCCAATCATAATAATCCTTACGCACAAAACCCGTCGCGACTTTGGACTTACGAATGACGTTAAAGCGCTTGTCTTTGCGTAATGCGTGATAAAGCCCGGCCCAAACGCCATCACCCAATGAGTCGCCCAACACAACAACATTGTAACGCTTTTTCTTGTTTTGTTTTTTTGGTACAGCGGCACCTGCAGTCGGCGTTGCCGGACTACTCAACACAACATCCACGACTTTGGCACCCACCACATCTTGCTTTGGTGGCATCCCAATGTCGGAATTAGCAACCGAAGGTGCAGGTGTTGCAATGGCCTGAGGCGGCAGCAAAGACATTGGCGCAGCATTGGCGGCACTCAATAACCCGCTATGCCAGCCAATAACCAACAAACAGAAGCCCAAAATTGTTCCGAAAACCCGACTAGGCAATTTCACCCCAAACCCCAAAAACTAGCGCAACCGTCCAGAAACAGGTCAGAAACGACTATTCCGGCAAGATCTATGCCTCAGGTTAGCCGCACCAAAACGGCACAGACAAGCCTCTACCGCATTGAACGCAGCGAATACAGATATTAACTGGCGTGGCGAAGCAACTCGGACACAACCCGCTCAAGATCCTTGAGTGACGCGCAGGTTTTTGCGCTGTCACAATAGGGTTGCAATCGCTTCATCTCGCTATCCCCGGAATTCCACATCGACTTGCCTTCCGGGTTCAGCCAGATCACGCGCCGAGCACGGGCATGGATCTTTTTCAGAATATCCCCGCGCGGGTCTGAATAATTGGATCGCGCATCGCCAAGAATAAGCACCGTCGTGCGATGATCAACATCATCCATGGCAAGGCGTTCGAAATCGACAAATGCCTGACCGTAATCAGTCGATCCGCTCCCATGCTCGTGCAACGCCAGGGCAATTGCCTCTTCGATCTTCTTTGTCTGCTGGAACATTTCTGTCGTTTCGCCAAGCTGACCGGAAAATGCAAAAGAACGCACGCGTGGCAGCACCTCCTGCATGCTGTATAGAAACATCAGCAAGAAACGCGAGACCTGTGCGACCGATCCGGACACATCGCAGATCGCCATGACCTTGGGCCGGTCCACTTTTTTCTGTTTCCAGATTGTATGGAACATCAAGCCGTCAAACTCGATATTGGCCCGAATAGTCCGACGCACATCAAGCTGACCGCGCTTGTCCACCTTCTTGCGGCGAGAATGAAGCGCCACAAGGCGCTTGGCCATCTTGGCGACAAGCCCGCGCATAATACGCATATCGCTCCGGTCAATATTGCCGAGCCGCACCTGCGACAGAACCTCCTCACGCAGCTGACGACCCGCGTTCGCGGTGAAAATTTCGAGCTGCTTTTCTACATAGTCGCGCACGTCGCCACGCAATTGGTCGCGCAACTCACGCAAGCTATCAGCACGTCCCTGCTCACCATTTGCCTCACGGCGCTCGACCTCGTCCTGAAGCCCATCAAGCCCCATGACCTCCATCATGCGCCGCACATACATGCCGCGCTGTGTAAAAAGCCTTATCTTATTGAGCTGAACTTCACGGGCTGAATCGGCCAGCGCCATCTGCAACGCAGCCTGATCACCACTTTCAAGCATCCCGACAAGGTCTTTCGGATCAGCACCTTCACCGGCGGGCTTGCCCTCTTGTCCGCCGCCGCCTTGTCCGGGCATTCCGCCAGACTGGTTTTGGCTCTGCTCCTGATTCTGGCTTTCAGAAGAATTTTGTTCGCCCTCGCTGGAGCTGTCTTGTTCAGCACCTTCGCCGTCTTGCTGATCGGAGGCCTCGCCCGGCGCAGCGGTCTTGAACTGATCAAAGGCAAAAAAGCGGTCGAAAGTTTCGACAAATGCTTCTTTCTCATAGGCACTCTTGGCCAGCACCTGCCCTAACCCATCACGCAAGGTTTTCCGGTCATCGAAGCCGACAAGGTCAAGCACATTGCCCGCATCAATCGACTCCGATGTCGAGACCCGTACATCAGCCGCCCGAAGCGCCCTTATGAAATCACCTAGAACCTCGGTCATGTCGAACCTATCTCGTCGCTTCGATTGCCTTGGATGTAAGAGCGTTCACTTCGGCATCGACATTGTCGATATCGTCCTGAAACTTCAGCAAGACATTTAGAGTACGACGAACCAGTTCGGGCTCAAGTTCGCGGGCATGTAACAAAACCATCGTGCGGGCCCAATCGATAGTCTCGCTTACCGCCGGTTGCTTTTTGAGATCCAGCTCACGCAGGCCCTGCACAAATGCGACCAACTGTTTGCGCAAGCGCTCTTCCACTTCCGGCACGCGTGAGCGGATAATCTGCTGTTCCAATGCGGAATCGGGGAACGGAATATAGAGATGCAGGCAACGACGCTTCAATGCGTCACCGATCTCACGTGTGTTATTAGAAGTCAGAAAGACAATTGGCGTTGTGCGCGCCTTGATCGTCCCAAGTTCGGGAATTGATATCTGATAGTCCGAAAGGATTTCCAGCAAGAAGGCTTCAAACTCGTCATCCGACTTGTCCAATTCGTCGATGAGCAGAACAGCACCGCCCGGCTGCCACAATGCCTTGAGCAAGGGGCGCGGCTCAAGAAATTCCTCATTGAAGAATGTATCGTCGAAGTCATGCAAACGTCCGATGGACTCCTTGAGGCCCTGTGCGCCGGCCATGAGATCGCCCAGCTTTTCTTTCAGCACCTGCGTATAGAGAAGCTGCTTGCCGTACTTCCATTCATAGAGGGCTTTGGATTCGTCCAACCCCTCATAGCACTGCAAGCGGATCAACGGCTTGCCGACTAGCTCCGCAGTCGCCTTGGCCAGTTCCGTTTTGCCCACTCCGGGGGGGCCTTCAACCAAAAGCGGCTTTTTCAGACGCTCGGCCAGAAAAATGGACGTCGCAATGCTCGAATTACAGATATAGCCGCTGCGTTCAAAGCTTTGCTGGATAGAGGCGATCGCCCCTTCGGCGGAATCCTCGTTCACACCTGAAATGCTCTTGTTCAATTTTGTTCCAAGGACGATCTATGTCGCCCCTTCCCTGCTTTATTCAGTTTCGATTGGGCTATAGGGTAGCACACAACAAAAATCCACAAGCAGAAACGACCCACAAAAACGAATGGGTCCAAGGGAGCGCATAACCATGACTGCTATTAACGAAGTCGGCGATCTGACCATTGAAGGCGAGGTTGCTGTCCTCACATTGAACTCGCCGCCGGTTAACGCCCTGTCGGCTGGCGTGCGAACCGCCATTGACGGCGGCATCCGGCAAGCGCTGGAAAACGCTGCGGTAAAGTCGATTGTACTGATTTGCGAAGGTCGCACATTCATTGCCGGCGCCGATATCACCGAATTCGGCAAAGCCCCCACAGGCCCGAGCCTGTTCGACGCCCTTGCCATGATCGAAAACGCTTCCAAGCCGGTCGTCGCTGCCATCCACGGCACTGCCCTTGGCGGCGGCCTCGAAGTGGCACTTACATGCCATTACCGTGTGGCTGTGCCCTCAGCCAAATGCGGCCTGCCGGAGGTCAATCTGGGCCTTCTGCCCGGCGCTGGCGGCACCCAGCGCCTGCCGCGCATTGTCGGCCCGCAAAAGGCCATGGAAATGGTCACCAGCGGCCAGCATATCGGGGCCAAAGCCTGCCTTGAAATGGGTCTCGTGGACGAACTCGCCGAAGAAGGCAAACTGCGCGACGGTGCCATCGCCTTCGCCAAAAAGATCGTTGCCGAAGGTCGTCCGCTGAAGAAGGTCCGTGACCTTTCCGACAAGGTCGAAGCCGCACGCGGCAAGCCGGAAATCTTCGCCGATTTCCGCAAGGCCAATGCCCGCAAATTCCGTGGCTTCCTCGCCCCCGAATATAACATCCAGTGCATTGAAGCTGCTGTAAATCTGCCCTTCGATGAAGGTATCAAAGTCGAGCAGAAGCTTTTCCGCGAACTCATCACCGGCGTTCAGTCAGCCGCCCAGCGCCACGTCTTCTTTGCTGAACGTCAGGTCTGGAAACTGCCGGATGTCCCTGCTGACACACCGCAGATCCCCGTGGAATCGGTCGGCATCATCGGTGCCGGCACCATGGGCGGCGGCATTGCCATGAACTTCCTAAACGCCGGTATCCCGGTCACTATCGTGGAAACAAAACAGGAAGCACTTGATCGTGGCCTCGGTGTCATTCGCAAAAATTACGAGAACACTGCTAAAAAAGGCCGCATCAGCGCTGACGATGTCGAAAAGCGTATGGGCCTGCTGAAAGGCACTTTAGCACTGGAAGATCTCGGTCAGGCAGACCTCATCATTGAAGCCATCTTCGAGAATATGGACGTCAAAAAAGACGTCTTCGGCAAGCTCGACAAAATCGCCAAAAAAGGCGCCATTCTCGCCACCAACACATCGGCACTGAATATTGACGAGATCGCAACGGCTGTGTCGCGGCCAGAAGCCGTGATCGGCCTCCACTTCTTCTCACCCGCCAATGTGATGCGTCTTCTCGAAGTTGTCCGCGCCGACAAGACGTCGAAATCAGTGATTGCGACGTCTATGGCCATTGCCAAGAAGATCGGCAAGATCGCCGCACTTGTGGGCGTCTGCCCGGGCTTTGTCGGCAACCGTATTCTTGCCCAGCGTCAGCGCGAAGCACAGAAATTGGTGCTGGAAGGGGCAATGCCGTGGGACGTTGATCGCGTCCTCTATGATTTCGGGCTTCCCATGGGCCCCTTCGCCATGTCCGATCTGGCCGGCCTCGATCTGGGTTGGTCAAAAGAAAAGTCAAAGGGTGAAACCATCCGTGACCAGCTATGCGAGCTTGATCGTCGTGGCCAAAAAACCGGCGCGGGTTACTACGACTATGACGAGAACCGCAATGCCAAGCCTTCCAAAGTGACAGAAGACATCATTACGAAGTTCGCTGATCAGAAGGGTATTAACCGGCGTCAGATTTCGGATCAGGAAATTCTGGAGCGGTGCATCTATCCGATGATCAACGAAGGTGCAAAAATCCTTGAAGAAGGTAAAGCAATCCGCGCCTCCGACATCGATATCGTCTGGATCAACGGCTATGGCTGGCCCGTCTATCGCGGTGGCCCGATGTTCTATGGCGACACAGTCGGACTGGATAAGGTTTTAGCAAAAATGAAGGAATTTCAGGCCCAGATGGGTGATGACTTCAAACCTTCCGCCCTGCTTGAAAAACTCGTGGCAGAGGGCAAAGGCTTCAAAGACCTCTAATCCTTAAGTTCACATCACTCCGAAAGGGCGGCTTCAAGCCGCCCTTTTTTTACTCGCTAACATTTCATTCAAATCCGCAGAGTGACTTGAACCAAATTCAAGGACTATGATGAAATCTTGAGATGGTTCAAACAACCCGGATATCTAATGAACCTCGTGCCACACCCCGAAATCAAAAATGCAGACAAAACTGCATGGCTCATCCGTGAACGCAATTTTGGACGCCAGTCCCTTAAAGGGGCAGCTATATTAAGCGGAATGGCAGCGGCCTATGGAGCGTTTGTTGTCGGACCTCCTGTTCTGACGCCTGTCGAATTCTGGTCAGCGCTTGCCTTCATTCCACTAGCCATCGCAGCCTTCCTTTATGTCCAGTTTCGACCGGACCGGGCCGTACAGAATCTTGGCTATCCAGTAACCATCCTTGCCGGGCTCTATATCGTTATCAATTCATGGGCTGCTGCCTTACTGGCAGAAAGTCCGGCACACATAATCGTACATCTGGCATGGACCACGCCATTAGCAATATTTGCTTTCATCCTCCTGCCTCGCACACATGCAATGGCAGCAAGTATTTCCATATCTGCTCTACAAACATTCGCAGTGATTGCACTTCACCAACGCTTCCCGGATGTCGAGTACGAAATTATTTTCGTCGTACAAATGATTTGGATTTTGGTACAGGCTGTCTGCATCACCCTGGTGTTCGGCGTGACACGTCTAATCGACGTCAATCAAGCCGAACGGCTGAGCATGTCGGTCAAGCTGGAACAAGTTGAACAGGAAAGACTGAGACTTACACAGCTCAAGGAACAAAAAGACCGTTACAAACGGCTCATTACCTATTCTCTAGACGTCGTTGCCGAAATCAATCCGGACGGCACATTGCTGGATATCAGCAAAAACTGTCGTGAACTGACTGGTTACACGCGTGACGAATTGCTGAATAAAAACCTCGCTGACTTCATTACACCACAAACGCTTGAGCGGGTTCTTGAGGCATTCAATTCTGTTCTTGCTGGACAACCTTCCAACACCATTGAAGTACATCTGCAAGGTAAAAACGGAACAGCCGTCCCCATTCTAGTCTCCGCCGTATTCTCACCTGACGACAATATCTTATTTGTCGTCGCCCGAGATCTAAGAGACCGCATTGCACAGGAAGAACGCGAACGTCACGCATCACGGCTCGAGGCGCTCGGACAGTTAACCGGCGGCATCGCCCATGATTTCAACAATCTACTAACCGTCATGTTCGGTGAAGTCGAACGCTTGGAAGAAGTATTCGAACAAAGGAACCTGAGCGACATAGATCTGTCGCGCCTCCAAAGGGCAGCAGACGGAGCCTTTGATCTCACTGGTAGATTGCTAGCCTTCTCGCGCAAAGAGCCACTTCATCTTGCTCGCACCAATTTGAAGTCTACGCTTGAGAACTCCATGGGTTTGCTGTCCTCAACAATTGGAGCGAATTTCAGCCTGTCATGCCACGCTGAAGATGTCTGGGCTTGTATCGATGCACCGGAACTTCAGGCTGCAATCATAAACCTGACAGTAAATGCGCGAGACGCAATGCCGAATGGTGGAAAAATTGAATTGCAGACGGGCCCGATCCAACTCGACACCCCTTTGCAATTCCCATGGGGACAAATCAAAGTTGGCAACTACGCCTTCATAAAAGTTGTTGACCACGGCTGCGGTATTCCCAACGACGTCCTCCCAAAAGTGGTAGAGCCCTACTTCACAACAAAGGGCCTTGGTATGGGTACCGGCCTTGGCGTTAGCATGGCCATGCAGCTTGTCGAAAAACTCGGTGGCGGTTTGGGTATTGAGAGTGCGCCAAACCAAGGCACCACTGTTACATTGTTCATTCCGCAAGATAACAATGCAGCTTAGTTCCACGGCTTTTGAACACCATCCGCTATCTTAAACTATCCTACCCAGTCCAACGCTTCACTAGAAGTTAGAGGTTGGCATACTTGAATCTGACGTATGAAATCATTGAGATAAAGCGTCCCGTCAATAGACGCACCAATTCTGAATGTGTCTGCAATAGGAATGACACCTTCAATATCTACAGCTTCCATACCTAGCTTTGTAACGAATAACTCAATCCCGTGAGCACCGAAATTTGCAGCCACCCGAACAATACCAGAAGCAGACAAAGCGTCTGATGAAACGACTTCTCGTATCTCATCCCCTCGAAATATTGAAGCTGCACAAACCTCACCCGAAGTCATGATCGCGATCCGGCAAACATTCTCGTGATTGCTGCCGATTGAAATAATTTCGCGTTCTGTTGCATGAGCTATAGCCGCTAAATCCAGCTCGGAAAGAACCGAGAAACCCGTTGAAAGGCCTGCTGCAGTCCACTCACCAAACGGCTGCGCACCGTCTTTAACAGCCAGAACACTATCAGCCGCACGCACTGTATTCATCAGCACACCTTCAGCAGGTAAGATCGGATATTCCGGCATATAGCCAGCATAAACCCGCCGGACACTGACATCACCCCAGTCAAAGACTCCACTCACCGACTGAGATCCTCCCGCACCGAAATAAAAATTTGTACTCGAAGAATTGGCCTGAATGCACCCTGACAAAATCACTTCACCTGTTGACGCGCCACCAAAAATGGAACCCGTTACAACATTGGTCAATGACCCAGAAAAAAGACGCGGAATAACAGTTCCCGTATTTATCACTACATTACAACTAGCTCGAAACTTATAGACACTACCACTCACAGTCATAACAGACTGACATGCGTTTGGATTGACGCCAAACGCGGACATGCGGGCAACACCTTCAGTCGCAACCAAAATTGTATTCTCAGTCGTCCAGCCAGCCGCATCGAATAAGAAGGTTCCGTTGGTAGCAAGCTCCGCTCCTTCAACAGCATCGAGCTTACACATTTTGGGCACAGCAAGACGCAAAACAAAATCGTAGCTCGCGCCATTTGTCAGGCCGAAAATCACAGCAGGTCTCACCGCATAAGTCGAAGCATGCGCAAGCACCCCTTTCAATTCATGCCGTTTAAACTGATCATCTATTATTGCTGGTTGCGAAAGAGTGTTCTGCAGCACACCACTACTATTAGAAGTTTGCAGAGCAAGTGAAATCTGATCGGGCGCCGCGAGTGGGGATTCCGGATAACACGCCCAGAAGTCCATACCCCAGCTTTCTCCGGCAACAGCTAAAGCATGAGAATTTGCCTCAAAGAAAAGCGAAAAAAGCGTAGCAGTTGCAATACCTGAAAAATGCAGGTCAACAAAAGGCAGCGGATAAGTCCCCCGCCCAATGACCTCTAATGACAGTCCTCCGGTATTTGTAGACCAGTATGTCGGTAGAGAACCACCGACGCTAATGTCACCATTGATAGCTCCTTCACCGCGCGGGTTTCTGACAAAGTTAGTAAACGCTGCGCCAACATAAGCACCATGCCCGCTAGTCTGGACCAGTTCATTCACACCAAGCGAGCAAAGCGCGCCATCCTGATCAATCAACTGATGTGTTGAAGAGCGAGTGCTAGAAACACAGCAAGTCTCAAAGCTGCGTCCGATACCGCACTCAGCATTGACCCGCTGGAAATCCACAGCAAATACGGCCTTCTCGTGCCGCCAATCAGAGCAAGCTCCGCCACGCCAATCGGGAAAGGGAAGCGGCATCCAACTCACCGAGCCACTAGCCACAAACCCCGTCAGTTTTGAAACACTATCCATTTCCCTCTCCCGCATTGAACCAATGGGAAAGAAATAGGGACAGAGCTAAAAATAGAAACTGGGGAAATCTTTCAAATGACGAGAAGGGCGCGCGACGATAAATTAAAATCTATCGCAAATGCTCCAGCAACGAAGACGTAGCATAACCATCAGCGGCCAATCCTGCCTTCTTCTGATAGGCGCGAATAGCCTTTCTGGTATTTGCTCCGATAATCCCGTCTGCCTTGCCCAGATCATACCCTTTATCGTTCAAGAGGTTCTGCAATTCTTCGCGTTCTGCGCGTGTCAATGGACGCTCGTCAAGCGGCCAAGCACCCGCAATATCCTTACCGCCACGAAAGCGGTCCGCCAACAAGGAGACAGCAAGCGCGTAGGATGTAGACGCATTGTAAGAAAGGATCATCTTGAAATTATTCATGACCAGAAACGCTGGCCCTTTATGACCGGCTGGCAGAAAGATGGCGGCAGCATTTGCACGCTCTTGAGAAGGAAACGAAGCGCCGTCGATGCGTTTAACACCAAGTGCCCCCCATGAACTGACGGGCTTTCTCACTGACATATCAGCCTGCGAATAATCAAACCCTGCGGGCAATCTGACCTCAAAACCCCAACTAGCTCCTCGCTCCCAACCGGACACTTCGAGATAATGCGCCGTGGAGCCAAGTGTGTCAGCCCGCGACGACCAGATATCACGGCGCCCGTCCTTGTCGAAATCAACAGCATGGGCGAGGTATGTCGTCGGAATGAACTGCGTCTGACCCATTGCACCAGCCCAAGATCCGAGCAAACCTTCTGGCCCCACATCACCAGCCTGAATAATCTTGAGGGCCGCAATCAACTGACTGCGGCCAAAGGCCTGACGCCGACCTTCAAATGCCAACGTGGCAAGCGACCGCACGACGCGTTGCGAACCCATGAAATCACCAAAATTGGATTCCAGCCCCCATATCGCAACAACCACTTCACGATCAACGCCATAGACCTTCACAAGTTCATCGAGAAGTTTTTTATTCTCAACCAGCAACAATTGCCCACGCGCAACGCGCTTATCCGACAAGGCACTATTAAGATATTCCCAAACAGGCTTGACGAATTCCGGCTGGTTCTGATCTGCCGCCACCACATCCGGATCAGGTGTCACCCCAGCCATAGCCCGATCAAACGTCTTGGCCGAAATACCCTCGTTCAAAGCAAATGTGCGAAAGGAACTCAGCCAGTTGGCAAATGCATCGTCACGATCATGGACGCCGACCGGAGGCGCCATGGGCGTTCGACTTTCTGGAATTCGAGCCTCTGCGCAACCTGAAATCATGAGGCTTACAGCAAGAACACTAGCCCCCATGACAGAGTGAACTGACGTAGAGCGAAGCGAAAAGATCGACATAATATCTGCGGCTCCAGAACGAATTGGAACCCAAGCTAACATGCCTAGCAGAAATTCACAGGGGGGGCATATCGTCCTTGGCTGAATTCCGCTCAAAGTGCTTCGCGCACAACGGCAAAATCTCCGACCTGCAGCCTCCACTCACCCCTCACAAGTTCACCCGGAGCAATTTCAGTTACATCAACTGGATCTGGGCCATAATTAAACGCAAAACAAAATCTACCTCGCCTCCGCAAACGCATACCTCGCGGTAAAGTCCGGGGCACAAGCCCCGCTTTCCTGACAAGCTGCAGGAGCAATTCCTCAAGAAACGCCGGACTTGGCCATCCGGCAAGATAGTAAGCCCGTCCGTTAAGGGTCAACGCAGGATGACCATCTTCGGTCAAAGCCAGCGCTTCGCCTTGCACAACATCCACAAACTCCCGCCAACGATCAAAGGAGTGGTAACTGTCATTAAATCTGACAGGAGCGGAAGCTCCAGCGCGAAAACTTTCCACTCTGGTTATGCGAATACCAAGCAGATTACACAGTGGACCCGGCGCTAGTCCTTCGGGAATCCAATGGGATCTTGTCCGACTTCCTGAGCGCGGCATAACAAGCAAAACACCGTTAAAGTCCGCAAGAGCCTGCGCAAGCCCATTCGGCACATAGGGCATAGATGGCAGAACCACCATTTCGTAAGCGTCGAGCGCTGCATCCGGACCGACGATATCAATATCGAGACCCATCGCCCGCAGCGATCGGTAGATAGAAAATATTTGTTCGATATATGAGAAACTCCGCCCCTGTGGCTGTGCACGGAGCAACCATTGAGCATCGTAAGAATAAATGATCGCAATACGAGCAGGAGCACTTTTGCCCAAATCTCCAATTACAGCCAGATCGCAAGATAAATTTTCAACCTCGAAGAAAGCACGGTCGGGTTCATTGTCAGGTAAATTCAAACCCGCATGAAATTGCTCCTGCGCAAAAGGTGCCTGTCGCCAGCGAAAATACGCAACCATCTCCGCACCATGCGCGAAACCTTCCATACCCCAAAGACGAACCATGCCGGGCAAAGCATCGGTATTGTAAGATGCCCAATTCACAGGCCCCGGCTGCTGCTCCATAATACCGAAACGCCCGCGTCCGGTTCCGCGATAAAGGTCATGATGGAATGCCTGCAAGTCAGGATCGCCGGTGCGGGCATAGTCATTTTTATGTGCGGCATCCCCGGCGAAAACATCCAGACTACCCAATGGATAAGAATCCCAAGTCGCAATATCCATATCCTGCATAATATCGAAATGATCGAAATCCACATGGAATGTCATGAAGTTATGCAGGATATCGCGCCCAGGTGAGAGCGCGCGGATAATCTCTGTTTGAACCTGATTGAATGCACGGACTTGATCGGATGAAAAGCGATCAAAATCCGTCCTGTGAGATGGGTTCGTCTCTGTTACAGCGCCGCTAGGCAGATCGACCTCTTCGAAACTACGGTACTCCATACTCCAGAACACATTGCCCCAAGCCAAGTTGAGCTTGTCGATCGAGCCATAACGCTCCTGCAGCCAGTGACGAAAACCATGAAGTGCGCTCCGAGAATAGGAACGCACTGTGTTATGGCATCCATATTCATTATCGGTCTGCCAAGCGACCACTCCGGGATGCTTTCCAAACTTCTCAGCCAGAACCCCAACAATGCGCGCGCATTCTTTGCGATAGCCTATATGCGAAAAACAGTAGTGTCGGCGGGAACCAAAGCCTCTTACTCTCCCATAATGGTCAACAGCCAGCATATCTGGCATCTGATCGACCAGCCATTTTGGTGGCGTGGCAGTAGGGGTTCCGAGTATGACCCCCAGCCCGGCTTCATGCAGAATATCGATCGCTCGCCGCAACCAATCGAGATCATATCTCCCTGGATCGGGCTCAAGTCGGGACCATGCAAACTCACCTATCCGAACACGTGTAATCCCCACTTCACGCATGCGCCTAGCGTCATCGATCCACATCGCCTCCGGCCAATGTTCCGGATAATAGCAAACGCCGATAGCCGCATCATTTGTCATGGTTCTCTCCTCCACAACCTATAAAAGTGGCTGGATTTGACGGCCCGCGCAAGCTGGTCAATGCTCCCGCTAGATAAATTCAGGGGAAGGTTCACATGACGAAAATATGTTTAGTAGGCGCGGGCAGCACTGTGTTCATGAAGAACCTCGTCGGAGACATTCTACTGAACGATATCTTTGCCGATTGTCACATCGCCCTTCACGATATCGACGCAACTCGCCTCAAAACATCCCACATCGTGGCCGACAAAATTGCTTTGGCGCTGAACGTCAGCCCAACAATCACCGCGACAACTGACCGGCGCGAAGCACTAAAGAGCGCCGATTTCGTTATCATCATGATTCAGGTCGCCGGGTTCAAACCCGGCACGGTCATCGACTTTGAAATCCCCAAGAAATTTGGCCTGCGTCAAACAATTGCCGACACGCTGGGAATCGGCGGCATCATGCGTGGACTACGCACAGTCCCTGTATTGCTGGATATCGCAAATGACATGCGGGAACTCTGCCCCAAGGCACTTATGTTGCAATATGTGAACCCCATGGCGATCAATTGTTGGGCGCTGACGAAACTCGCTCCAGATATCGCCCATGTCGGCCTATGTCATTCGGTGCAAGGCACAGCCTTTGAACTGGCACAGGATCTCGGAGAAAACCACAAAGATATCAGCTATCAATGCGCAGGCATCAACCACATGTCATTCTATACACGCTTTGAAAAGCTTCATGCCGACGGCACACGCGAAGATCTTTATCCCCGCCTGAAGGCTATAGCCGAAAATGGTCACGAACCGGTTGCCAACAAAGTCCGATACGAAATCTTGCGCCGCACTGGTTACTTTGTCACGGAATCGAGTGAACATTTCGCTGAATACGTGCCCTGGTTTATCAAACGTGACCGACCTGATTTGATCGAGACATTCAATATTCCGCTCGACGAGTATATCCGTCGCTGCGAAGAACAAATTGCCGCTTGGGATGCACAAGAACGAGAACTGACAGAAGCCAATTCCATTGATGTCCGGTTTTCAGGCGAATACGGGGCGCGTATTTTGCGCGCCGTCGTAACAGGCCGTCCCACCAATATAAATGGCAATGTCCCAAATCATGGGCTGATCGACAATCTGCCGGACGGCGCATGCGTGGAAGTACCTTGCCTTATTGACAGCAACGGCATCACGCCGACACGGACTGGAGCACTGCCACCTCATCTCGCAGCAATGATGCAAACCAACATCAATGTACAGGAGCTGACTGTCGAAGCACTAGTGACCGGAAAACGAGAACATATCTATCATGCAGCCATGCTGGACCCGCATGTCGCCGCTGAGCTGTCACTTGATCAAATCTGGCAGATGGTCGATGAACTGATTGAAGCACACGGCCACTGGCTACCCAAGTTTCACTAACGATTAGCGAATAAAGAAAACATCGGCTTGCAGCAGACGTCCCGTCTCTGCATCACGGAATCCATTGCAAAAGCCGAAAATCTTGAACCCTTTGGACAGAACATCGGCGATCAGATCAAAGGCTAAAGTTTCACCGTCGTATAACTCCACAAAGGCGACCTCGATCTGGATAGCTACGACCTTGCCCATGATCCCGCTGGCACCATCCAGTACATTCTTTTCGTAACCCTGAGTATCTACTTTCAGAAGAATACGATCAGAGGGCTCGATATATCCGGGACCGATATTATCCAGACGAAACACATCGACAGGCTCCTCGCCGCAATATGCAGTATTGGGTGCTGCGTCCAAATGTGCGTCTTTCATGCCTCTGAGCGAGGAAGACCCTGAAAAGCTTGAAATATTGATTTTAGTCGATCCATCGACATCTCCGATGGCACAGCGAGGAGCTACAATCCAGCGCGGCTGGTTTTTCGACTTCTCTTCGATCATGGTATGAGCCGCCGAAAGAGGCTCGAATGAAACAACACGGTGGCCACTGCGAGCCGACAATGCATCTCCCGCAAACTGTCCTTCATTCGCACCTACATCAAAAACTAATGTCGGCTTAGAGCGAAGAATCAACTGGCGGGTTACTGCCTCTGCGCTTGAGCCACGGCGAATACGCAGCAGATCATAGCCCAGCGCCCAAGCGATACGACGCCGAAGTTTCATAACTCATCCCCGTGCTATTAACTGGAATAACAAAAATCGTTGATTTCCAGCTTCCTAAAATTCGTTCCAGAGCAAATCTCTACAAACACCTTAACAAGTGCAATAACCAATTTTACGGCCAATTAAGAGCCAACAATCTAATTTCCTGCAATGTTACAGATTATCGGCTGCATCACACAGGATCACGACCTGCGCCTCGTTGCGTTGGCTGGCTTCTTATGTCTTGCAGCATGTCTTGCCGCTGTTGGTATGGTAACGCGCGCGCAGGCATCTCACGACCACTGGCGGGTCATGTGGACTGGAGCAACTGGATTTGTGGTTGGTGGCACGATCTGGTCCACACATTTTGTCGCCATGCTGGGCTTCCGGCCTGAAATTCCATTCGCTTACGATGCATGGCTCACCCTGGCTTCAATCCTGACCGCCATTTCTTTTGCCTGGCTCGGCGTCACACTGGCCATTCGCGCAGGCTATGTCGTGACAGGCGGCATGATGCTCGGTGTCGCTGTTTTAACAATGCATTATGTCGGCATGCTCGCGATAAGCTTACCCGGTCATTTAGAGTGGGATAAGAACTACATCATTGCGTCAGTCATCACTGGGCTGACCTTTGGCGCGGTAGCCGCCAAGCTCGCATTAAGTGGTAAAAATCTGTTCTGGCGATCAATGGGTGGTTTGGCTGGAGCCTTCGCTATCTGCGGCACGCATTTTACTTCGATGGCAGGGGTTCACATTACTTATGACCCCACAGCAACGATCACTGCGTCAGCGATTGCCCCAGTCTGGCTTGGTATTGGTATCTTCACTATCACAGCCATAATCGTAGCTCTTGCACTTTTGGGAGTCTTAATCGACCACCACCTTGCTAGACGGGCTGTACGCGAGGCTAATACCCTGCGCGCCTATGTAACCGAGCTGGAAACGACTAAACAGAAACTAGAGGACACGACGAGCGATCTTCTGAAAGCTTTGGAAGCAGCAGCCGTAAGCAGCCAGTCGAAGTCTCAATTTCTCGCCACTATGAGCCATGAGCTACGAACTCCGCTCAATGCCATTATCGGCTTCTCGGAAATTCTCGCGACCGAACTTTTCGGACCGCTCGGAAATGAGCGCTATCGTGAGTATGCAAATGACGTTAGAGAAAGTGGATCTCACTTGCTCTCACTTATTAACGACATTCTCGATTTTTCGAAAGTTGATGCCGGTCAGCTCAAGCTTGAAAATGAAAACCTTGCTCTGGATAAAGTCGTATCAGAAGCTTTGCGCATGGTCCGTCAGCAAGCCGAACAACAAGGCATCAAGCTTGAAGACAATATCGACGACAATTTGCCGCTGCTCTATTGCGACCATCGCCGCGTCAGGCAAGTCCTGCTCAACTTGCTATCGAATGCAACGAAGTTCACTCCTGCGGGTGGATTGGTTATAGTTTCCGCGAAGTATAGAGAAGATCAGATCAGCTTTAGCGTATCTGACACTGGAATTGGCATTGCCTCGCAAGATATCGCAAAAGCCATGGAGCGTTTTGGCCAAATCGATAGCGCACTTAACAGAAAATACGAAGGTACAGGCCTCGGCTTGCCTTTGGCCAAACGATTGATCGAGTTGCACGACGGAAAACTAACCCTTGAAAGTGAGTTAGGCATGGGGACCGTAGTAACTGCCACTTTCCCTGCAACACGTACAGTACACGACGTACGCCCCGAAATTATCGCAACCTCTGAATCTAAATCTGAACAATCCATGCAGCCGGGTTTTTCTCTTTAACCCTCTCCCACCATTTATCACGAATACATGATGGGACCAGAGCTACAATACAACCGCCAAACCCGGCGCCGGTCAAACGCGCACCATATGCACCAGCAGATACGGCTGTCTCTACAAGATGATTCAGCGAAGGCACCGAAACCTTAAAGTCATTTGCCAGAGACCAATGACTTTCAATCATCAAGCGACCAAATGCCTCTGCATCCCCTTTCTGCAAAACAGAAACAGCGGACAACACACGGGCGTTTTCACTGACAACATGGCGCGCTGCACAAGAAATTTCCGCATCTTCCAGTGAAGATACCAATTCCGGTGTCGCATCGCGCAATGTAGAAACACCTAGCACACGCGCTGCTTCTTCCACCGCTTCACGCCGAGCATTATAAACACCATCTGCAAGACGCCGTTCCTGACCACAATGCACAACAGCAAAACAAAAATGGTCCGGCACAACCACCTGTTCACAGACATTGGTCCGGCAGTCCAGCAAAAGCGCAGAACCGGCTACGCCGACAGAGCAAGCCATCTGGTCCAGAATACCACACTGGACGCCACAATATTGGTTCTCTGCCCGCTGCGCCATGAGAGCAATTTCTACATTATCGAAATGCGCTCCGCTCAATGCCAGATAGGCGCGAATGACGGCAACTTCCAAAGCGGCAGATGACGAGACACCCGCCCCCTGAGGCACCGCCGAACGAATAAGTACCTCGACAGGTTCCACTGCAATGCTCGCTAAAGCTAATTGCTGCAAAGGACCAGCAACATAGTCACTCCACGCCCCCGACGATCTTGCAAAAGGGTCAAATACAACTGTTTCTCCATGCCCGATACTATGCCCCCGGAAAACATCAGCTTTCGCCATGGCCACTTCCGTGACATGACGAAGCGGCATCGGTAGACAAAAGCCTTCTGCATAGTCTGTGTGATCACCAATGAGGTTCACACGCCCCGGTGCTTGAGCAACGGCATCAGCATCGTGTCCAAAAATGTGCCGGAATACGTCTCTCATCAAACGACTTCGCGTAATTTATAAGCCGCTACGTCTGGCAGGACATCAACCAGAAACACTCCAGCCCCCTGTTCTACTCCAGCGAGAAATTTTAGTTTTCCCGCATCGCGTCGGAAGGGACGAATTTCAATAGTCATGTGAAAACTGTCTTCATATCCTTTAGGCGCACATTGCACGATCAGGATATAAGGCATAGGCACTCCGAAAAGCCCGTCTAACCGACGCATAGCATCGCCAAGACATTGAGCCATTTCCATGCGTTGCTCGGCATCAAGATCCTCCGGCGAGCTCACCCTATGACGGGGGGCAATCCAGATTTCGTAGGGATACATTGCGAATGGCGGCACAAAAGACAAAGCCTTCTTGCTTTGCTGAATAATCAGACCCTCATCCAGCTCATCAATCAGATTAGCGATCACAGGTGAACGTGCCTGCGCGTCTGCTGATTTCTGCAACTGATTAGGAATAAACGAAAAACCATAAATCTGACCATGAGGATGGTGCAGCGTTACACCGATTTCCTCACCACGATTTTCAAAAGGCAATACCGAGGATAGCCCCATCTTGCGCATCGCGCCAACACGTGCGCCCCAAACTTCTATCAGCAGTGCTAAGCGTTCGTCATCCAGCATGGCCATTCCGGCATCGTGGCGAGGCGAGTAGACAATAACCTCGCACCGTCCTTTCGCTGCACCGACTTGAATGCCGTGAAGAACAGACGGCATCTCCGCCTGACTTGAAAAAGCCGGAAACCGGTTCTCAAAAACAGCAACCTCGAAATCTTCGAAAGGTACTTCGCTCAGATATCCCCCACCGGAAACACAAAGAGGGCATTCATGCGCTTGGGGTAAAAAAGTCCGTGCCTGACGCTGTGCAGCATAGACAACCCATTCCTCCCTCAGAGGGTGCCAACGTAAATGGGAAAAACAAACCTGGCTCTGTAGCTCGTTAGCCGGTTCGTTGGTCAAGATATCCACGGAAGGCCTGCGACGCCCATAAAGGAACAACTCGCGTCCGTCGGCTTTCACATGACGATGCTCATACATGCTCATGACAACAGACACATGAACGAAAAATACAGAACGTTCATCATGTCAAAAGTCCCGCCAATAACTTATTCGGCTGCCGACGCATCCGAGCTACGACCATAGACATCATCGAACCGGACAATATCATCTTCACCAAGATAACCGCCAGACTGGACCTCAATAATGCTCAGGGGCTCGGTACCAGGATTCTCAAGCCTGTGCTTTGTCTCCACGGGAATATATGTCGACTGGTTTTCTTTCAAAATTTTCACTTCATCGCCTACGGTGACCTGCGCCACACCCTTGACCACAACCCAGTGCTCAGCACGGTGATGATGCAGCTGCAAAGAGAGCGCAGCGCCGGGGTGAACCATCAAATGCTTCACCTGATGGCGCGGACCGGCATCAAGACTTTCATAAAAACCCCATGGCCGATGAACACGATTATGCATCTGGTGCTCGCTACGCCCCTCAGAAGCAATGCGCTCAACGATCTTCTTCACATCTTGCACACGGTCACGATTAGCCACCAGCGTCACATCACCGGTCTCAACAATAATAAGGTCCTTAACCCCCAATGTCGCGACCAGGCCAGTCTCTGCACGAATATAACAATCCTGCGTATCGACCGACATGACATCACCAGAAGCAACATTTCCCTCGGCGTCCTGAGAACCCGTTTCCCACAGCGCCGACCAGCTTCCGATATCACTCCATCCCATATCAACCGGCACAACTGCAGCAGAAGATGTGTGCTCCATCACGGCATAGTCGATGGAATCAGAAGGACAGGCTTCAAAAGCCTCAGGTTGCAGACGGAGGAAATCCAGATCGGATGCCCCTTTCACAACAGCTTCGGAGGCACGTGCCACAATTTCAGGGCAATGCTTACGCATTTCATCGAGGATGACATCAGCACGAAACATAAAAATGCCCGCGTTCCAATCATAGCCGCCATCAGCAAGATAAGATCTGGCTGTCTCAACATCAGGCTTTTCAACGAAACACTCAACGGCGTAGGACGCATCATCGATTGCCGAACCACGCTTGATATATCCATATCCGGTTTCGGGCCCCGAAGGCACAATGCCAAAAGTAACAAGCTTACCGGCCTGCGCTAGTCGAGCACCTTGCGTGATTGCCTTTCGAAAGGCTTTCACGTCGCGGATATGATGATCGGCCGGAAGGATCAGCACAATACCTTCAGGATCACGCCCGAGCACAAAGGCAGCCGCAGCGGCAGCCGCAGGTGCAGTGTTGCGTCCAACAGGCTCCAACAGATGTGCCAAAGGCGAAAGCCCAGCCTCGCGCATCTGCTGCGCGATAATAAAACGATGCTCGTCATTGGACACGATAATAGGAGCAGCAAAAACTTCAGGATCGGTCACACGTGCAGCTGTTTCCTGCAGCATCGACCGGTCAGATACCAATGGCAGAAGCTGTTTGGGATATAGCGCTCTTGAAGTTGGCCACAGTCGCGAACCAACACCACCCGACAGGATCACAGGAAAAATACTCAAACCAAATACCCTCCAAAGCCATGAGCTGATGGCCCTGTCCAAATTAACATTTTTGATGACAAACCCTAAGCCACCACCCCAATGGACCGGCCAATGGCCGCTTTCGCACAGTTTAGCAGGTCTGCAAGATAACAAAAGAACCGCCAGAAACCCCCGTCATTGCCAATTTTTCTCTCCTTCAGCACTTCTTGCGAAAGACCCGCCATTTATGCGACACAATTTAGCGGTCAAAAAGACCCCAGAGGCGAGCAAGTCTCTCATTCAGTCGGCAGAAGGAACACTATGGCGCAGAAGTCCAACAAGAAAGTTCGCAAGGTTGTTTTTCCCGTTGCAGGCCTCGGAACCCGGTTTCTTCCTGCAACAAAGGTAATCCCGAAGGAAATGCTGACCGTTGTGGACAAACCGGTCATCCAGTATGCCGTCGAAGAGGCTATTGAAGCCGGCATCGAGCATTTCGTCTTTGTTACAGGGCGCGGAAAAAGTGCAATTGAAGACCATTTCGACCTGGCTTACGAACTTGAGGCGACCCTCAAAGCTCGCGGCAAAACAGCAGAACTCGAAATCCTGAAATCAACACGCCCCCTTTTTGGTGCCGCAAGCTTTGTCCGCCAACAGGAACCACTAGGCCTAGGACACGCGGTCTGGTGCGCTCGCGACATTATCGGTGACGAACCTTTTGCATTAGCCCTACCCGACATGCTGATCAAAGGTGCCCCCGGCTGCTTGGCTCAAATGATTGAGACCTACAACAACCATGGCGGCAATGTGGTCGCCGTCGAGCAAGTCCCGCACGAACATGTCAACCGGTATGGTGTAGTCGCTCTTGGGGAAACCTTTAACGAACGCACCAAAGCCATCACTGCGATGGTTGAAAAACCGAAAATCGAAGATGCGCCTTCTGATCTCATCATTTCGGGGCGATACGTATTGCAACCCGAAATCTTTACCAAGCTCTCACAGCAAAAACCCGGTGCAGGTAATGAAATCCAGCTCACCGATAGTATGATTGAGCTACTCGCCGACCAGCCTTTCTTCGCTTACGAATTTGACGGCAAGACCTATGACTGCGGTGACAAAATCGGGTATCTGGCCGCGAATGTCGCATACGCACTTGATCGACCTGATATCGGCCCGAAATTCCGACCCGTATTGGCCGAACTGACAAAACGCTAAGCGCTTTCGTCATAAAACTCTGTGTAATATATGACAAATATGACCGCTCGTCTGACGGGCGGTCGTGAGTTTAAATTGAGCAAAGCGGAGAAAAACGATGCGAGTAGCGATGATCGGCACAGGCTATGTGGGGCTTGTCACCGGCACTTGCTTTGCCGCTTTAGGCCATGAAGTAATCTGCGTGGATAATGACGCCACAAAGATCAAGCGTCTGCGTAATGGCGAAATCCCGATCTTCGAACCTGGCCTTGAAGATATGGTCAAACAAAATGTCCGCGCCAAACGCCTCACCTTCACGACCTCCTATGCTGAAGCAATACCCGATAGTGAAGCCGTATTCATAGCCGTCGGCACCCCAACAAAAGAAACCGATGGAAGCGCAGATTTAACCGCCGTCTTCGCTGTTGCACGTGAAGTAGCAAAACATATCAAGGGCTATACAGTCATTGTGGACAAATCAACAGTTCCAGTTGGAACAGGTGCTCAAGTACAAAACATTGTTCGAACCGAACGTCCTGATGCAGAATTTGACGTTGCGTCCAATCCCGAGTTTCTACGCGAAGGCTCCGCTATTGACGACTTCATGAAGCCTGATCGAGTCGTGGTTGGCATAGATAGCGAAAAGGCGCGTCAGGTAATGCAAACGCTTTATCGCCCTCTCGCGCTTCACGAAACGCCCGTTATCTACACAAGCATTCCGACAGCCGAACTTACAAAATATGCAGCAAACGCATTTCTCGCAACCAAGGTAACCTTCATCAACGAAATCGCCGACATTTGCGAACGCGTCGGAGCCGACGTACAAGACGTTTCACGCGGCATTGGCATGGATACGCGCATCGGCCCAAAATTTCTCCAGGCCGGAGCCGGCTTTGGCGGCTCATGTTTCCCAAAAGATACATTGGCTCTGACCGGTACCGCACGAGATGTTGGAACACCAACTCTCATCGTCGAAGCTGTCATGGAAGCCAATAACGAACGCAAACGTCGTATGGCAAAAAAGATCATCGCCGCCTGCGGCAATGATCTCACTGGTAAGATGCTCGGAGTACTGGGTGTCACTTTCAAGCCCAACACAGACGATATGCGAGACGCCCCAAGCCTTGATATCGTCCCCTTACTCCAAGAAGCCGGAGCCAACATTCGCGCCTATGATCCCGAAGGCATGAAGGAAGCGCGGAAATATCTAAACAATATCGAGTGGGTAGACGACGCCTATTCCGTCATGCCGGAAGCAGACGCTCTACTCGTACTAACCGAATGGAACGAATTTCGCGTCCTCGATTTTGCCCGTATCAAGACACTACTCAAATCACCGTTGATAATCGATCTGCGCAATATCTATTCACCCGCAGAAATGGGAACCCTTGGCTTCACTTATCATTCAGTCGGCCGCAGCATCGTCGGCCAATAGCGAAACGCTAAAAGGCATTTTTCCCAAACAGACCTAGAAAAGGGGTCAAAAAAAGAATTTTCACGTCAAACCAAATTGACCAATTCTCGATATAGTAGAGATCATACTCAACTCGCTTGCGCATTTTCTCCGGCGTATCCGTCTCACCTCTATAGCCGTTAATTTGCGCCCATCCGGTGATCCCCGGCTTCACCTTGTGCCGCACAGCATAGATTTCCAAAATCGAAGCATAATGTTCATTATGCGCGACTGCATGTGGCCTAGGCCCAACCAGCGACATATCCCCACGCAAAACATTAAACAATTGCGGCAACTCATCCAGACTTGTGCGACGCAAAAATCGCCCTACACGGGTAACGCGTGGATCATGCCTTGTCGTCTGTGGAATATGAGCACCATCAAGCGTCACATTCATCGTGCGGAACTTGAAAACAGAAATAATGCGATGATTGAAACCATGACGACGTTGCTTAAAAAATACCGGACCAGCGCTATCTATTTTGATGGCCAAGGCAATCAGAAGCAAGAACGGCAGAACCAAAAAAATAGCAATGCCAGCAAGAACTCTATCTTCGATGGCCTTCAAAATAGGGGCCCAATTATCCATTGGCGGCTGAACCAGCTCCAGCAAAGATACGCCATCAATATTAACGACACCCAACGGTCGCAAATTAAATGCGAAGCCATCAGGACAGAGATTTATTTTGGTTGGCAAAATAGATAGTTGCGAAATCGCATTTTCGATGCGTTTAGGTTCAGAAGATGGAAGAGCAATAATCACCTCATCGAAGTGAGTTTCCTGCCCCATACGGATCAAATCGGAAAGACCTCCGGCAAGCAGGACACTGGGCATTTGCTTGGGGGACAAGTCATCAAAGACGCCGAGTATTCGAACTCGCTGCAAATCTGAACTTAACCGCTCTATCAAAGAACGGGCAACATCACCGCTACCATAAACGGCCACACGGCGAGCAAATAAACCAAAAGACTTCCAGCGCTTAAGAATACGAGCAGCGACAAAATGGATAAAGATCAGCATGCTGAAGCTGAGGCTCAACCATGTGAACATCCAGCCTCGCGAAAAGTTCGCAGACACCTTTAAAAAATAACCCGCCGTCAGAAGAGCAACAAAGGCCACCGCCAGACCAAACAGCAATCTCGTGCTCTGATTACGCAAGGAGCTAAGCGCATCAGCCTCATAGACACCCTGACTCCGTATAGCCGTCACGCCCGCTATTGCACCCAGAACGCCGACGGTCAGATACATACCAATATTCTGAATGCTGCCGAGATAAGTTACGATGTAAATCCATTGGGCAAGGATCGACGATACCGAAATAGAAAAAAAATCAAGTAGAAGAACCGTTTCGGCAATAACCCGGCGAGATGGTTGGGCCAAAAAATCAGCGCGGCGACGCCCGAATCCAAGATCGCGCATGTCAGAAGACTTGTCGCCAACCCCTAACGTGTCGGCCTCCTCTTCTGAACCGACCTTCAGGTCCTCTTGCTGATCCCCAGTTTTCACACTCAACTCCCACGCCCCCCAATGACAGGACCACAGTAACTTGAATCTATAGAATATTCACGACTGAAATATCCAGATTGAAAAGTAAAATCTGCGACCTGCAAGGATCAGTGCACTAACTATATATCTGCAAAAGCACCAAGTGAGAGAATGAAAAAATAATGTTAGGCATTGTTCACTATGACATTCTCACAGTACCAACGATATACATCCTTCACACCCTGTTCTAACCCGATACTGGCGCTCCACCCTCTCGCTGAAAGTTTTGATACATCCATTAGTTTGCGTGGAGTACCATCCGGCTTGGACGTGTCATTGATAATTTTCCCGTCAAAGCCAACAATCCGTTGGATAAGCTCTGCAAGTTCACGTATCGACACATCCGTGCCAACTCCAACATTCACATGCTCTTCTTCGGAATAATTTTTCATCAAATAGACTAACGCGTCCGCACAATCATCGACGTGCAAAAACTCGCGCTTAGGTGTCCCGGAACCCCAAATCTCAACATTCTTAGCTTGTGTGCTTTTCGCTTCATGCATTTTAGCAATCAGCGCGGGCATGACATGTGAAGATTGCAAATCAAAATTATCGCCCGGACCGTAAAGATTAGTTGGCATTGCTGAAATAAAATTACAGCCATATTGCCGACGATACGCCTGACAAAGTTTAATCCCGGCGATTTTGGCCACCGCATACCACTGGTTTGTCGGCTCCAGCGGCCCCGTCAACAGCGCATCCTCTGTCATCGGTTGCGCAGCCAGTTTGGGATAAATACAAGAGGACCCTAGAAACAAAAGCTTCTCCACGCCGTTTTTCCAAGCAGCATGGATAATATTCGTCTCAATCATCAGATTGTCATAGATAAACTCCGCAGGTCTTGTGTCATTGGCAAGGATGCCACCCACGGTCGCCGCCGGAACAAATACCGCTTGCGGTTTAGCATCTGCTATCCAGGCCTCAACCTGCTCTTGCCGCGTCAAATCAACCTGCTCACGCCCGACACTCAGAATTTCGCATTCCTCAGAAGCCAAACGCCGCACCAGCGCAGAACCAACCATGCCGCGATGACCGGCCACCCAAACCCGCTTCCCGGCCAGATCGAAGGCGGCAGAGTTAATCATGGCGAGCCTTTCTATCGGCTTCCGCAGCAACAACCTTAAGATCGGACGCGACCATTTCGGCGACAAGATCGGAAAAAGCTGTTGTGTGCTTCCAACCAAGCTTTTCATGAGCTTTTCTGGGGTCACCAAGCAGCAAATCGACTTCCGTAGGGCGGAAGTAACGCGGATCAATCCGGACGAGAACCTCATTGGATTTGGAATCGGTGCCGATTTCCTCAGCCCCCTTACCCGACCAAATAATTTTCCGGCCCGTTTCAGCAAAAGCTAGCTCGACAAATTCTCGCACTGAATGTGTCTCACCCGTCGCCAAGACATAATCATCCGGCACATCCTGCTGCAAAATTCGCCACATCCCTTCCACATAGTCACGCGCATGCCCCCAATCGCGCTTGGCGTCGATATTGCCCAAATAAAGAACCTTCTGCAGGCCAAGCTCAATAGCCGCAACAGCACGGGTAATTTTCCGGGTCACAAACGTCTCGCCACGCAATGGGCCTTCATGGTTGAAGAGAATACCGTTTGAAGCGTGCATATCGTAAGCTTCACGATAGTTCACCGTCATCCAATAGGCATAGAGCTTCGCAACTGCATAAGGCGAGCGGGGATAAAAAGGTGTGCGCTCACTCTGAGGCGTCTCCTGCACCTTGCCATAAAGCTCAGACGTCGAGGCCTGATAAAAACGAGTCTTCTTTTCAAGCCCAAGAATACGGATTGCTTCCAGCAAACGCAAAGTACCGACCGCATCAGAATTGGCTGTATATTCCGGTGTTTCAAAACTCACCTGAACATGGCTTTGAGCAGCCAGATTGTAAATTTCATCCGGCTGAGTTTCCTGCACGATACGAATAAGGTTCGTCGCGTCGGTCAAATCTCCATAGTGGAGAACCAGACGGGCATTTGACACCTGCGGGTCTTCATAAAGCTCATCGATACGGGCCGTATTAAAAGAAGAGGAACGACGTTTGATCCCGTGAACGGTATATCCCTTACCAATAAGCAAGCGCGCAAGATATGCCCCGTCTTGTCCAGTGACACCGGTGATTAATGCTGTCTTCGACATATTTCGTTATTGCCCCTGCTAAACGCCAGAATTCCGGTTCTTTCGTAGGGCAAAAGCAGACATTCGGCAACGCCCGACACCGCACAAATCATGGTCAAACATGCATATTTAGCCACGGCAGGAGATTCAGGCAGTTCCGCCTCAAAAGCGGACTACCCTCACACCACCCTGAACCCGCGAGCCCAGATGGATCGGGCACGCCAAAGACTGCGCCAGGCATCATAGTCTTCACCCCCGGCTCCCTCTGCCCCCGAACTCTTAACCAACTTGTAAAAAAAGACGCGCGAATAGACCCATATATAGTAGAGCCAAAGACCGAGATAAAATTTCGGACGCGACCAATGACAATACATAAGATGGACCTTTGCACGCATGATCCGGACCATTTTATCGGCCCGAACCTTCTCCGAAGCTCCTCCATAATGGATGATTGTAGCTTCTGGCGTCACAGCAGGTCGCACGCCAAGACGACGCGCTCTCAGACACATATCAGCCTCTTCCCCATACATGAAAAACTCAGGTGAAAACCCGCCCAATTCTTCCCAGAGCTTTCGGGTAATCAGAAAAAAACAACCCGTTACAATATCCACCTCGCGAACACTGTCCCGCGGCCAATTCCCATAGGCCTCGGAATTGAAGAACCCACTCTTGCGAAAAATTCGAGCAAGCCCGCTTACGCGACAGAACACGTTCCATAGCGTCATTCGACGCCAGCAAGATGTTGGATTAAGCGACCTGTCACCAAATAAAGTCCGTCCACCCCATATTCCGGATTGCGGCCTTGACCGCGCAAACGCTATCAGCCTGTCGATAGCCTTATCGAGAACGACCGTGTCAGGATTAAGCAACAACAGATACTGCCCCACCGCATATCGAGCAGCAAGATTGTTGGCCCTCGCAAATCCGTGATTTTCTGTTTCCGCCATCAATCGGACATCCGGAAACTCATTCGCAATGGCTTCCGCAGACCCGTCCGACGAAGCGTTATCCACTACGATCAGCTCAAAGCAGCTTTCATTCGTCTCTCGATAGACAGAACGAAGCGCTTCGAGAGTCATCTCACACGTATTGTAGCTGACAACAATAATCGAAACATCAATCTGACCTTGCTGCACTTGATTAAATTCCATCTACTTTATCCGCCAGATCAGAATGCTTTTCACTGGAACCATATCGCTGCAAAGAGGGAGCACGCCACCACAAGAGCTTCCCCATTCCTCCCCAAACCCGAGCCTGACATTCAAAGCTCAAGGCTTTGTGGAAAGGATACAGAACCAGCGCAAAGGGACCAAAAATCGACACTTGAGCGGCACCAACCAACATCCATTGCGTTAGCCTCAAGGCACCCGACATACTCGGATGCAACTTGGACAACGACCTATTTCGCCCACCATAAAACCGCCTGGTAAGCAGATAAGAAGGAACAACACGGTCTGCAGGAACAAATTCATCCACTTTCGCATCAGCAGCCCAAGCAAATTTTCGCCCTTCGGCCACCAGCTGAGCGATGAAAATCGTATCCTCACCACCTGTCAGCCCAAAACGCGGATCAAACACCGGCGACTTTCCCACCACACAATGACGACGAAAAACAGAGTTCCCGGTTCCGACATATGCCGCCAAATGGGTCATATCAGATCCATGCGAAAGCCCCAGATCCCGTGAAAAACACTTACGAGCTACACCGCGCACCTGCGCCTGCGGCTCAACTTCAAATTTTGGCAAAACTGGTCCAAATGCAGCGTCCGCATTCTCCGAAAGGGCACCAACAAGAGACTGGAGCCACTGATCGTGGGGCACTTCGTCATCGTCCAGAAACACAAGGTATTCGCCGTCAGATGAGGCAATAGCAGTGTTTCTCGCGTTTGAAACACCTGGGCGAGGTTCGTGAACATAGCGAACAGGAAAAGCATCGTTCTGATTAGCAAGTTCGGCCACAATTTTGCGGGAACTAGCATCAGGACAATTATCAACAACAACAATCTCCACTTTTAGATTGCCATGAACTTGCCGGAAACAACCCTCGACAGTTGTTCTCAGCATATCGGGGCGCCGAAAAGTCGGTATTAAAATACTAATCACGTCTTTGGTCCGTTCAGCAGCACACCAACAAGGTGACGCATCGCGATCTGCCAGTCACTTTGCGATATGTGAAATTCACGTTCGATCTTGCTGCAATCAAGTGTCGAGTTCTTGGGCCGCGGCGCAGGTGTCGGATATTCAGCACTAGGTATAGGAAACACTTCAGCAGCAGGCTGATTATGCGCAGAAAGCTCGGCCATTATTGCCGTGGCAAAACCATACCAGCTGACATCCGGCTGACCGGAAAAATGATAAATACCCCAAGGAAAATCAGAATTCGCCTTGTCAGACGCAGCATAGCTCTGCGCAATTTTCAAAAGCGCATTAGCGATGCTTCCCGCATCTGTCGGTCCGCCAAACTGGTCATTCACTACACGCAACTCTGGTCGCTCTGACGCAAGACGCACCATTGTCCTTACAAAATTTTGCCCGATGGTTCCAAACACCCATGAAGTACGAAGAATTATATGCTGCCGAACTCCGGTCACGACTGCCTTATCGCCCTGCGCTTTCGAGCGCCCGTAAACCCCTAAAGGATTGGGTTGATCGGTCTCGACATAGGATGTCGTCTTCTGACCGTCATAGACATAATCCGAAGAAATATGAAAAAGCGGAATTTTCCTCTGATCCGCTATCTCCGCCATTTGCTCTGGCGCTTTAGCATTGACGGCTGAGGCCCGAGCAATATCTGTTTCCGCTTTGTCAACGGCGGTATAGGCCGCCGCATTGACAATAATATCAGGCGCCACCTTCTCGACATATCGCCTAAGGGCCTCGGATGAACCGATATCAACATCACGTGAGGACGCCCCATGCACGTCAAACCCGAAATCGGACGCGCGCGCTACAAGCTCAGAGCCAACCTGCCCGCTTTTGCCAAATACCAGTATTTTCAAAAATGGCTCCCGAGCACAACAACAAGAAGTAACCCTGTCCGAGTATCAGAATGGTGACACAAACTCTGAAAATGTCGAATGGAGCATATCCTTTTCCGACAGAATGGCATCGCTCACCGTCACCGGCCAATCAATACCGATTGTCGGATCATTCCAGAGAATTCCACTATCATGCTCAGGAGCGTAATATGCATCGACCTTATATGCGACATAGGTATCGGGCGCTGTCGTGCAGAATCCATGTGCAAATCCACGTGGGATAAAAAGTTGCTCGCCCCCCTCAGCAGATAATTCAACAGCAACATACTGTCCATATGTCGGCGAATTCTTACGAATATCGACAGCAACATCCAGCACCGCCCCCCTCAAAACTCGAACCAGTTTGGATTGAGCGGCAGGTGGCAACTGAAAATGCAACCCTCGTACGGTCCCCTTCAATACAGAAAAGGATTCATTATCTTGAACAAATCTGACATCGATGCCTGCTTCATGCCATCTCTGTACACTATAGCTCTCCGTAAAAAAGCCACGCGCATCACCGAAACGCCGCGCTTTGACTATTTTTACATCCGGAATGGCGGTCTCAGTAATTTCCAGCACCACTAAACTCCGATTAATCTGCTACACATTAGTCTTTGTAAATCGTTTGCACATAAGTAACGACATTTTTCGAAGCCCCCCTACCTCGATTGAAACAAGTAAAAATGTCACAATCCAGATCAAAAAAAATCCTCGCAATCGCCTCGGGCGGAGGACACTGGGTACAGCTTCTCAGATTACGTCCTGCTTTTGAGGGACATCACGTACATTTGGTGACCACAGTAAAGGGACTGGAGTATAATCTGGACGGTGCAATGGTCCATATCGTCCGTGACGCATCGCGATGGGACAAGATCGGCCTTGTCATAATGATCTTGCAACTCTTCTGGCTCATAATCCGTTTGCGCCCCCGCGTTGTGATCACAACAGGCGCAGCCCCAGGCGTAGTTGCTCTTGCAATAGGCAAATTGCTCGGAGCTCGCACGATCTGGCTCGATAGTATAGCCAATGCCCAAGAACTTTCGATGTCCGGTCGCGCCGCAAAACACTTTGCCGATCTTCGCCTAACGCAATGGCCTGAGCTAGCGGAAGAAAATGGCCCTTTTTATCATGGAGCGGTGTTGTGATCTTTGTGACAGTTGGCACGCAACTCCCCTTCGACCGGCTGATAAAAGCCGTTGACATATGGGCACAATCCAATTTGCAAACCAAGGTGATTGCACAGATCGGCCCCTCCAAATTTCATCCTAAAGCACTCACCGCATCAGAATTCATGGCTCCAGAAGTTTTTGATCGGCATTTTGCAGAGGCTAACCTCATTGTCGCACATGCCGGAATGGGGTCCATTCTCGGTGCCTTAAGCACAGCAAAGCCAATTATCATCATGCCCCGGAGCGCTCATCTGGGCGAGCATCGCAATGAGCATCAAAAAGCGACCGCCGACCGGTTCAGAAACCGAGCAGGAGTGCTGGTGGCAGATGACGAAACAAGCCTAACCCATCACCTTGATCACCATGCGGAAATTAACGGCGGGTCTCCCATATCGCCCTATGCGTCACCGGAACTCATCACGACACTCCGAAACTTTATAGAAGCAAGCTAAACGGAAATCTTATGACGCTCTGCCTTGCAATTCGAATAATGCTGCCAGATTGTATTATGCGTGCGGCGGGTTAATCATCCCGGCTGCGAGGAAAATCGAATGAAAATACTTGTAACCGGAGGTGCTGGATTTATCGGCTCCGCCGTCATCAGACATCTGATCAGCCAAACAGAACATCAGGTTCTTAACCTTGATTGTCTGACCTATGCAGGCAACCTTGACTCACTCGCAACCGTTACAAACAACCCTGCCTATCGCTTCAGCAACACCAATATCTGTGACCGAACGGGACTTGATCAGGCTTTCCAAGAGTTCGCTCCTGATATTGTAATGCATTTGGCTGCGGAGTCGCACGTGGATCGCTCAATCGACGGCTCAGCCGATTTTATCCAGACAAATATTCTGGGCACCCACACACTTCTAGAGGCAGCACGCGCTCACTGGCAGAGCCTGGACGCAAAAGGAAAAGAGACATTCCGTTTCCACCATATTTCTACAGACGAGGTTTTCGGAAGTCTCGGAGCAGAAGGCCACTTTGAAGAAACCACACCTTATGCCCCCAATTCACCTTACTCGGCCAGCAAGGCTTCATCCGATCATCTCGTACGCGCCTGGCACCACACTTACGGACTTCCGGTTGTAACAAGCAATTGCTCCAATAATTATGGGCCATGCCAGTTTCCCGAAAAACTGATCCCGCTAGTCATCCTCAATGCACTTGCGGGGAAACCTCTGCCTGTCTATGGCAAAGGTGACAATATCCGCGACTGGCTCTATGTGGATGATCACGCCCGTGCTCTCCTGCTGGTCGCAACCAAAGGGACGGTAGGCGAGACCTATAATATCGGTGGCAATGCTGAACACACCAATATCCACGTTGTTCGCAGCATCTGCCGGATCCTTGATGAAATCATTCCCAATACCTCCATACCACGCGAACAATTGATTACCTTTGTCAAAGACCGCCCCGGTCATGACGCGCGCTACGCAATCAACGCAGAGAAGATCAAACGTGAACTTGGTTGGGAGCCACAGGAAAATTTCGAAAGCGGCCTGCGCAAAACAATTCAATGGTATCTCGACAATTCAGACTGGTGGACTCGCATCCAAACCGGTGTTTATCGCGGTGAGCGGCTCGGGCTCACTGGATCCAAATGAAAGTCTTTCCGACATGAAGGGTATCATTCTCGCTGGTGGAAGCGGTACACGTCTCTATCCGGTGACGCGTGCAGTTTCCAAACAGTTACTACCGATTTACGACAAGCCAATGGTCTACTATCCCCTGACCACACTTATGCTGGCCGGTATCCGCGAAATTCTGATTATCACCACACCACATGATGCGGCAGCATTTACCCATCTTCTCGGCGATGGTAGCCAGTGGGGGATATCAATTTCCTATGCCGTGCAACCAAACCCCGAAGGCCTTGCACAGGCTTTCATCATAGGTCGCGAATTTATCAATGGCGAGGAATGCGCTTTGGTTCTGGGCGACAATATCTTCTATGGCGCAGGGCTCTCACAACGCCTTCAAAAAGCAGCGTGCTTGAAAGACGGGGCAATTGTTTTCGGATATCTCGTCAAAGACCCGCAACGTTATGGCGTGGTCGAATTCGACCAGGCCGGCAATGCAATCTCGATCGAAGAAAAGCCGGACAAACCAAAATCAAACTACGCTGTCACCGGCCTCTATTTCTATGATGCGCAGGTCTCCGACATGGCAGCCGATGTCAGACCCTCTGCACGTGGAGAGCTGGAGATTACGACATTGAACGAGATGTACCTCAAGCAGAACAAGCTCACAGTGGAAATGCTGGGACGCGGGTTCACTTGGCTCGACACAGGCACACACCAGTCTCTGCTTCAGGCAGGACAATTTGTCGAAACCATCGAGGAACGGCAAAATCTCAAGATCGGCAGTCCCGAGGAAGTAGCCTACCGCATGGGATATATTGATGCCGATCAGGTCCTCCGTCTCGCCCGCACATTAGGCAAAAGCAGCTATGGCGAGTATCTCGTCAATGTCGTCAGCAGATAAAAAGCAAATCATTTCGTCGCCAATATCAGAAAGCCCTCATGCCTGATTCAGATACAAAAACTCTCCTGATCAAAGGCAAGGCAGGCCTTGGCAATCGCATATTAAGTACATTGACAGGCATGGCATATGGCCAGATGTCTTCGCGTCGCATTATCGTGGACTGGAGCGATGGGGCCTATGCCGCAAAAGGCACAAATGCCTTTCCGCTATTGTTCTCCTCTCCTGTCTTCTCTCCGGATACAGCCCCACCACAGACGAATGATGTAACACCTGACGTCTGGCGCGATCACATCACATGGTCAGTTGAACAGATGATCGGCAAGTACGATCCCAAGCGCTTCAGCGACCCGACGATCTACCGCAAATATTGCTGCGACTTGTCTCGCACAGACCTGCCTCAAACTCTTGCAGTATACTGGTCCTACCTACCGAAATTCCGGCACATTCGAAAACATTTCAAAGGACAATATGCCCATCTGGTCGGCATGTCCGAGAGGCGGATCATTGCGGAACTCATGCCGCAACTCATTATCCCCCTGCCTGTTATCACCGATCCGGTGGATCAATTTGTTAGCGAACAATTCAAAGCACCTGTCATCGGCGTCCATGTGCGTCATTCCGACAGAAAAAGTCCTATAGAAAAAATATGCCGAAGCATCGATCGCCTGCTTGCTAAAACTCCCGAAGCGCAAATCTTTCTGGCCACAGATAATCGCGCTGTCGAAACCGATTTGAAATCCCGCTACGCGAACATTATCGTCACTGACAAATGGCTCCCCTCCCCGGGCGAAGCCATCCACTACAACAAAACAGATGTCGATCCCACCAAATCGGCCATAGAAGCTCTGATAGATATCTATCTTCTCTCGCGTTGCGATTACCTCATCTATCCAGGCGGATCGACTTTCTCCTATCTCGCTCGCTGTATTGGCAATTTTCCATCCAGCCACATCATTGACGTCGAGGCGTTCGATCCGAAAGTTCAAATCAAACGCGCTATTCACAATTTTTTGTGAAAGTCATTCACTCATGGCAAGCTTGCGCTTCACCACGCCATCTCTGTCAAGAATCAGAAGTAACTGATCGAGATAGAGCGATGCCAATGTCACAAAGACAAAACATTTGGCCAAGATATTTATCCCCGCCCCTGCAATACCCAGAATTGAAAACAGCGCCCATTGGTTGCTGGCCACAATCACGGCAACAAGAATAGACAAGCGCCAAAACCTATCTTCAATGGCAATAAAACAGGGCATGCAGAAAATCAGAAAAACCAGCCGGTAGTCATAATTGGCAACCAGCAGGAATGTTCCTAGATAAATCGCCCCGCCGATGAGAAAAAGCCGGTCCACATTCTCATCCATCACCGGCAACCGGAGCTTCGGCAATGGGAGTCTGCCGGACCATAGAGCAGCCGCTGAGACCAGCAGCAATGCCGAGATCAGATAGGGATTGATGGAAATGCCCGCTTTCACCAATGCCGCACCGGAAATGCTGGCCGATCCATAGCTCACACCCGCACCAACCGGAATTCCGGCCTGAATATGCTGCAATTCACTCCACATAAAACCGATGACTATGAGACAAGCAATACAGGCAATTGCGAACATCGCCCGATCGCGAATAAATCCCATGACGCCAAGAACGGGAAAAATCTTGAGAACTGTCGCAAATGCCAGCACAGCAACTCCAACCAGTCTGGGTGCGAAAGATGCAACCATCAAAAGTATGAATATCGCCAGGTCATTATTGCCACGCTCGACTGCCAAAAGTGACGCGCCAGAAAAAAGCACCAGCGCAATCCAGACAGACCCTGTGCGCCAAATCAGAAACAGGCAACAGCCGACATAGGCGACAACCATCACCACCATAAAAATGAGAAAATGCAGTTCTGTGTTGAAATCGAAAATCCCAGCAATTGAAAGCCAGACCGCTGGATAGTTCATTGGGCGCCCCCAAGGATCCGCAGGATTCTCTATCTGTGGATCAAATCCTTGCAGCGCAGACAACACACCACCCTGGACGGAACGCATATCGGCGAACGCTGGTGGGAACTTGGTTGGCACACCGAGCCAACTCCAAACCTCTACCCATCCAATGGTCGAAATAGCGGCACATATGCCAAGCCAGATAGCCAGACATAGCAATACAAGCCCATTCCGCTGCATCCGTCCTGTCATACGCCCCTGCTCCCCTGCATCTCACTAAAGGCAAAGCCTATATCACTGGACAGTGTGCCAAAAGCGACATTAAAAACAATGATGTAGCTATTGCGGCTCGCTCAAGACTGGGGTCTAGTAGCGCAAATAACGAAAATGCGGATCAAAGTCGGATTCATTGTCCTGCATCCGCTTTTGACTGTCCGGAATGAGCTTCAATGGCCGAGTCTGCATCAAGCCCGATAGCTGCATCGCCCCTGTCCCGGCCCGTTGCCCTCCCACGTCAACCATCCACATCCGCTGTACGCAGCAAAGTGCCGCTACCCGTCGTTCTGTTGCTACTTGCACTTGTGCTGCCTCCTGCCGTCGCGCTTCCTTTGGGTGGCCTACATCTTCCGGCCCACCGCCTACTTCTCATCGCATTGCTGCCGCTGGCATTCATTGAAATGGGCAAACGCGGTATCCGCTTGGCGCTGCCGGATTATTGCATTCTTGCATTTGCCACCATGCAAGCTGTGTCGCTAATCATCCACCATGGCCTGACTGACAACATCACACTGGTTTATCGTGACTACGTAACAACCACGTCATCACTCGTGAATGGTGGAGTTACTTTTCTGGAAACGGTTTCCCCCTATCTAATCGCCCGCGCCTATATCCGAACAAGCGAGCAATTCATCGCTGTCTGTCGGTTGCTGGTTTACATCGCTCTTGCCGTCGGTCTGTTCACAGTCATAGAATCCATCAGCGGCTATTCCGTTTTCCAGACGCGCACAAACAATGATTTCGGTGGCATGCGTTATGGATATGTCCGCGCCGCAGGCCCTTTCCCGCATGCCATCGTCTGGGGCCTTTTCGCAGCCAGTGTCTTTCCCTTCGCATTGCTTGGCGCCACGGCAGGCAAAAACAATGCAGGACGCCTCGTTACAGCGATGCTAGTGCTCGGTGCAGCCTTCACCTCGGTATCATCGGCGGCCTTGGGTGCCATCGGCATTCAGATCATTCTAATCCTCTGGCTGGTCTATTCGGCAGGCCTGAAGCAACGCTGGCTCTATTTCGCACTCGGCTGTGTCCTCGCCTATACATTTGTTGAGGTCATGTCGAACCGTAGTGCGGTTCAGGTTTTCTTCAACTACACCGCACTCAATGCATGGACGGGGTATTACCGCACACTGATCTGGGAATTCGGCTGGCAGAATTTTCTGGCCTCCCCCCTCTTCGGCATAGGCTTTAACGATTGGGCGCGACCCAGTTGGATGAGCGCGAGTGTGGATGCATTCTGGCTCGTTATCCTGATGCGCTACGGCATCTTCGCGGCTATCCCTCTCGCGGGCGCATTCGCTATCGCACTTTTCCGCGTGGAAAAAGCGATCCCTTCCCAAAAAGTCCTTAGCAGCAAAAGCCTCAATATAGGCTACTGGTGGATGGCATCGTTAGTCTCTCTAATTGTCGCCGCCTTCACAGTCCATCTCTGGGGACAGATATTTGTCTATTTCTTCTTTCTTCTGGGGCTATGGGGGGCGCTCACTCACAGCAAAACGAGACGCCCCACACGCCACTCTTCCACGTCACAGGACAAACGCTTTTGAACGACGCAAACCAAACGCCCAATAATTCCGATCAGGAATATTACGGCATCGCCCGTACTGAAGTGTTCGATCTGCTGCCGCAAAATTGCAGCCGCATTCTGGAACTGGGTGTGGGCATGGGAGCCACAATGGCAGCTCTGCGCAAGGTGCGGGATATCTCGTTTGCAGCCGGCGTCGAACTCATGCCTGAAATCGCCGAACGTGCCCGCACCCATATTGACGAGGTTCTGTCAGGCGATATTGAGACATTGGAAATGCCGCAAAGCTGGACAGGCTTTGACCTCATCCTCTGTCTAGACGTTCTAGAACACTTGGCCGATCCTTGGACAGTTGTCCGGCAATTACATGAGCGCCTGGCACCCGGTGGGGTCATTGTCGCCAGCCTGCCCAATGTCAACCACGTCAGCGTCTCGCTGCCCCTGTTCTTCCGTGGCGAGTGGGAACTGAAGGATGCAGGCATTCTGGACCGCACACATTTGCGCTTCTTCGTCAAGAAAACCGCAATCGAATTGATGACCAGTTCCGGCCTTTCGCTCCAGGCGACAGGCACAGGCGGATTGCCGAAATATTCCAAACGCTGGTGGCAAAACCGGCTTTCCGGCGGCTTGTTCGAACGGTTTCTGGCCACCCAGTATTTCATCCGTGTGGGCGCATGATCGGCTAATCTTGTTGCGGCCATTGGCCTGTCGGTCGATCAACGGACCATCGGTCCTCATAAAACCGGGAATATGCTGCCTATGAGCCGCATCAAGAAAATAGCCTCAGGCGGCTTCTATATATTCTCCGGTCATGCTGCCGGGCAGGTCTTTAACCTGATCCGCAATCTCGCGGTTGCCCGCCTTGTCGCACCCGAAGATTTCGGCATTGCCCTGACTTTCGCACTCACGATTGCAATCTTGCAAATGGCCAGTGATCTCGGCCTGAACAAACTCATCATCCAGTCCGAAAAAGGTGACGACCCTGCATTTCAGGACATGGCTCACGCCATTCTTGTGCTGCGCGGCTTTATTCTGGCTGCCATTATTTTCCTTTGCGGAGGCGTCGCAGCCCGTGCCTTCGGTGCGCCCGATGCCGAATGGGCCTATCGCTATCTAGCCATTGTTCCCCTCATCCGTGGCTTCGACCATCTCGATATCAACCGCATCCAGCGTCAGCTCAACTTTCGCAGCGAGATCAATGTCACCCTGATATCGCAAATTCTTGCGACGCTCGCCACGATCGGGTTTGCCTTTGCCTTGCGAGACTATAGCGCCATGCTCTGGGGTGTCATCGTACAGGCAATAGCCTATACAATCGGCTCGCACATCGCCGCCACGCGCCCCTATAGCCTCAAATGGTCACTCGGCTTTGCGAAAACAGCAGCAGGCTTCAGCCTGCCGCTCATGGTCAACGGCTTGGTGCTTTTTGCCAGCGGCCAAGGTGACCGTATGCTGATCGGCACAACACTCGGCCTGACCGCTCTGGCAATCTATGGCGCTGCCACCATGATAACAGGCAGCGTTAGTCAGATTGTGATCCGCGTCACCGGCGCTCTGGCGCTGCCGCTTCTGGCTGAGGTCCAATCGCAAAGCGAAAAATTCAAAACCCGCTATGAGTTGCTCGGTCCGGTCATCGGATTGATCGCCGTTTCTCTTGCCATACCGCTCATCTTTTTCGGCGCGGATATTGTGACGCTGGTTTTTGGCACTGCCTATACCAGCCCCAAAGGCATGTTCATTGTCCTCGCCGCAACACTTCCAATGTGGCTCCTTCAATTCTGGCCAACAATGGGCTCACTTGCACGCGGTGACACTTTAAGCGTCATGTTCGTCAACATTGTCAGATCAAGCGGTATACTGCTTGGCGCTATAACGATTTATCATGGCGGCAACTTACTGACCGTTGCACTTTCGATGGCAGTCGGCGAAATATTCGGCATCATAACTGCAATTATACGCTTCAATGGAAAGAACGAGCGCTCGATCCTCAAAGGTATCGGGTCAGTAGGCATGTCTCTCGGCCTAATCCTTTTGGCCGCACTCACAGCTTACGAGTTGCATGACTTGAATTGGATCTTACGGGTAGCTCTTTCCTTAATAGCCCTTGCAGTTTCTTCTACCTGCTTCTTTTTATACTCCAAGCAACTTCGCAAGGCGGGTTTGCAGGTCTGGCAACACAGCTCTCAATTCTTTTCTGAACGTTACTTCAAGCCCTAATTTCTCCAACCGAACTGCGCCGTCACCGGATAGTGATCCGATCCACCTGAATCTGCCACGACCTGCGCTGTCAAAGGCACAAGCGGCCCTTTGTAGAAGATATGGTCAATCCTGATCATGGACGGCAGGAAAGACATTCGCCGACCTTCTGCCGGAAATGTGGCACCAAGCCCCCAGCCGGCCCGTGCAAATGCATTTCCAAAATAGCGGTTGAGATAACGATAGGATGCACTCTGCTCGGTCGCATTAAAATCTCCTGCGGCCAGAACCGCACGCGGCAACGTAGCAGGCTCTATATCGCCCGACACCTCTTTGCCAAGCGCGGCCACCAGCTCACGCACAAATTCATACTGCTTTTGCGGTCCGCCAAATGTCTTAGGTGCATGCAGGTTCCACACACGAACACCTCCTTGCGGCACATGAACAATCGCGCTCTGTGTGCTGCCAAGCGAGGGTAACGGCGACATCTCATAGCGGCTGACAATCATCAGCAACATTGACGGCTCACGTAACACATGGAGTTTTTCTTCGCCAAATTGCGGCACAAGAGCGGCCAGCACGGCATCCGGATCAGCCACTTCCTGCAATAGAGCAATGTCGGGCTTTGCAGCCGCAATGACCCTCGCGATCGCGGCAGGATCATCATTACGGGCGTAAGTATTGTAACTCATCACAGTCAGCGCCACCGGCACATCTGGCACCACACCAAAAGGAGAAAACTGACGCATATAGGGGGCCAGAAGCAGAAGCCCTAGCAAAAGGACACCCGCCACGGCCCAGCGACGGACGAATTTCAGGAGCAATCCTGCAATGACCAGCAGTCCGATACCGATCCAGAAATGAAAGGAGGTCGCAAAACGCACTGGCCCCAAAGCCTCGCCGCTGACCATGCGCATAAAAAGCCAAACCAGAACGGCTAAAACATAGATCAGCGCAACCCAGCGAACGGCAAAGCCCGCCAATGGATATAGCCCCCGCTCTTGTGGCCAGACCAGACCCTTGAACCGTTTTACGCTATTCATTGTTTCCGCCCGATGATCATGATCCCTGTCCGGCAAGGCTGGGCAGGAATCGACAGCAGCCATACTATGGACCATAAGTCCGACAGCCAAGTTCGACCCCTCGCCCATCCGGAGACCTTGCACCCATGCAAGACAGACAACCCGAACAGCAAGGCCGCGTGAAACGCGTCGTGGCGCCGGTCATGCATCACGAGCAGACAGGCACCACCTTCGAGAACTGGTTGTTCAGGGCCGTGATAGCCATTGTGGCGCTGGCCCCAATGCCGCTGGCCAGCAACAGACCCCTGCCTGCCGCCCTTCTGGCGCTGGTAACTGGCTTGCTGCTTCTAGCTTACGGGTTTCACCGGACCAGCCCTCGGCAATCCGCCGTGCCTGCCAAATGGCTACGTGTGCCTTTGATACTCTATGGCGCGGCCTGCCTGTGGATTGCAATTCAGGCCATGCCACTGCCCGGCTTCGCAGCCGCGCTCTGGGCCGACCCGATCTGGGCGGAGGCTGGCAAAGCTTTGGGTCGCGATCTGACCGGCCATATTTCGGTCAATCCCAACGAAACCCTGAACGGATTAATGCGGCTACTCACCTATGCGGCTATTTTCTGGCTGACACTGCAATTGACACGGCAATCGGGCCGCGCCCGCAATGCACGCAATGCAATTATCTGGATTGGCTTTGTTTATGCGTTTTACGGTTTGCTGGTCTATTACTCCGGTAATGACTGGATATTGCTATGGCGCAAATGGGCCTATCACGACGCCTTGACCAGCACCTTCGTCAACCGCAACAGCTTTGCGACTTTCATCGGCCTTTGTCTGCTTTGCACACTTGCTCCTGTTGCTGAGTTCATACAGCAACAAATGCACGGCTCCTCGCCATTACGTATCCGTTTCATGCGAACGCTGGAGCGCTTATTTCTCACCTTCAAATCCAATTTACTGATCAGCTTCATTCTGTTGGCAGCTCTCTTGTCCACGGCCTCGCGCGCGGGCGTGGCTGTAACCGGCATTGCCGCCATTCTGCTGATCCAGATTTCGGGTGGCAAAAGATCGTCACGCTCGCTGCGCAGCTTGATCCTGCTAGCTGGATTAGGAGGCCTCATCATCATTGGCCTGCTGGCCGGCGGAAACCGCCTTGCCGCGCGCTATATCAATGAGGGCGTTTCAATTGACGATGACAATCGCGCCGCCGTCTACATGACTGTCTTGTCGGCGATTCAATCAACGCCATGGACCGGCACCGGCTTTGGCACTTTCTCGGATGTTTTCCCCGCCTATCGCAACGGCGAGCGCATTCACACTCATCTCTGGGATAAAGCACATAACACCTATCTGGAAAACGCACTGGAACTGGGTCTGCCCGCCGCCTCGGCCCTTGTCCTTGCAATCAGCCTGCTGGCATGGCGCTGCGGCGTTGGCATGCTCAAACGGCGAAAGGATGCCGGCTTTGCAGCCACGGGCCTTGCAGCTTCCATACTTGTCGGACTTCATGCGCTGGTAGATTTCAGTTTACAAATTCCAGCGGTATCGATCCTCTATGCTTTCATTATGGGGCTAGCCATCAGCCAGTCATGGAGCACCAATAAAACCGGAAACGAAAAATTAGAAGAGGAGTAAACCGCTTCAAGGTGCCTGACGTGCACGGATCGTTGCCACCAGCGCCGCATCGAATGCCGCACTGTCCCCATTCTCGCCTATGACATAGCGCCGAATAATGACACGCTCGGCAAAGTTCATCCGAAGATAGTTTTCTGTCAGTGGGCGGCGCATGGCAGGTGTCTTCCACTGCAACGCAATATCAGCACCAACCCGTTCTTGCAAAGTCTCGGGCATCGCCTCCCAATGCGAAACGGCTATACGCACACGCGCACTCGCACAGGAATCCGAATAGGGGCCAGTCAGATAATTAAGACGTAAATATCCGGCCAGTCGCTCCTCGTCTCCACCTTCCGCATCATTCGCAATCGCCATAAGACACCAAAGTAACGAACGATTTGGTGCCCCGGCCAATGCTTCGGCGAACGTGGCCGATGCCTTGCCAGTATCGGGCGCATCACGCCCTCCCGCTCCCCGCGCCTCAGCCAGAAAAGCCTCGCCTAACTCTTGCTGCAAACGATTATCGCTCGAAAGCCAACTGACTCCCGAACGTAAAGCCGTAATTTTTTGTGGCAAATCCAACATAGCTTCGTCGGATTGCGCCTTAAGGCTTTGAGTTTTCGCGGCATAGGCATAGGCCACCACACGTGGCACCGCGAGGGTCACCAGAACCACTCCAACCAGAAAGATCGGTAGCATTGTCCCGTAAGATCGGAGAACAGCGACACCGCCCATATCAGGCTCCCTGGTCAGCGGTTAGTTGGAATAGTAGCGGCTATATTTGCCGTAATAATATCCAGACCCGCCATACCCGTACTTGGCTTGGCTTGCGGTATCAACCAACGTCAATACCGCCCCAACAACATCGACCTTTGCGTGGCGGAGCTCTTTCATCGCAGTGCGGGCGGCATCATGCGGTGTATTCTGCCAACGCACGATAAACACTGTTTTGTCAGCCAGATGTCCCAACACGCGCGAGTCAACCACTGGCATAACAGGCGGGCTGTCCAGAATAATCAGATCATAAAGATCACGCCAACGTGCAACCAGATTACGCATTTGTTCAGAGCCAAGGACATCAGGCGGATTGACCGTACCCTTGGCAACAGAGAGATAATGCAATCCGGTTTCAGGGTCATCCAACATGGCTTCCGCGAAACTACAATTGCCTGCCAGCACTTCAACCAAACCAAGCTTGGGGGGCTCACCCGTGGACAACAGTTTATGGACGCTAGGATGACGCAAGTCGCAATCGACCAGCAGAACTTTACGTCCGCTTTGAGCTGCTGCACGAGCAAAACTGACAGACGTTGTAGTCTTTCCTTCATCCGGTAGTGATGATGTGAAAAGAATGACCTTCGGGGGCGTATCCACATTGGAAAGCGCCAGCGTGCTACGCAGACTTCGCGTTGCCTCCGAATAGGCTGAGAGCGGCTTTTGCAGGATATATTCGGCAGGTTTGAGCAAAGTCCCGTCCGGTGACTTTTCTACAGGAATCATCGGGATTGAAACGAGAAGCGGAACACCAAGCGCTGATTCAATGCGGGCTGGTGTTGTTATGCCATTATCAAGAAGTTCGAGCAGGAAAGCGACACTGCCACCGAGCATAAACGAAACCGCCAAAGCTCCGAGCAACAACCGGTTGGTCTTGGGATAGGACGGGTTCATTGGTGCGATAGCGCGGCTAATCACCCGCGAGTCTGCGGTTTGCAAATCCTGTTGCTGACCAGTCTCTTTGAAGCGATTGAGAAACGCTTCATAAACCGTGCGATTAGCTGAAGCCTGTCGTTCAAGCTCGCGCAACCTGACTTCCGCCTGATTATCCACGCCCGCCCGATTTTGCATCTGATCCAGGCTTTGCTCCAGTGCTTTCACACGGCTATCAGCAACAGTGACCTCGTTCGAAATGCCACCGACAATGCGCTGCACCTCTGCCGAAATCTGACGATTGATATCGCGCCTTTGCGCATCGATGTTCAGGATAGAAGGATGACGAGGACCATATTTCGTGGAAAGGTCAGCTTGCTGCCGAGCCAGTTCCGCCTGCTGCGAACGCAAAGACGAAATCGTACTAGATTGCAGAACATCCGAAACGGATTCAATATTGCCTCTACCACTCAAAATCTGCTGGGCACGATCATATTTAGCGCGTTTAGCGGCAGCGTCAGCACGCGCCAAAATGAGCTGCACATTAAGTTCGGAAAGCTGCTGATCGTTCAGCGTCACATCGCCTGATTTTTGCAACCCGTTCTGTGAACGGTAAACTTCGACAGCGCGCTCGGAGTCCTGCAGCTGCTCCCCAAGCTCGTCCAACCGCTTTGCTAACCAGACATTCGCCTGCTGCGTAGCTTCAAATTTCGCTTCGATCTGACTATTGGTATAAGCATCGACCAACGCATTTGAAATATTAGCAGCCTTTTTTGGGTCTTCTGACGTAATCGAAACCTCGATCAAGCGCGTCGAAGGACGCTGGGCCACCGTCTGCATATCAATCAGACGTTCGATTGCCTGGTTCATACGCAGAGCATCGACTTCCTCACTCGTCACCTCGCTTGGTTCAGCGAAAATATCTGCGATCCATGCTCTCGGACTAAACCAAGACGTCTCCTCTATCGGTGAAATTTCCGGGTCGTTCATCAGATTCAGTTCAATAATGACCTGACGAGCCAATGTGCGCGACCGGATAAGCTCAATCTCACTGCCAATCGCTGCGCTATCATTGCCACCGCCGCTCAAAACGGCCTCGAAATCAATGACATTCTGTTGCGGCGGATTGAGATAAAGAAGCGCTGTCGCTGTGTAGCGCGGCGTCAATTGGTAAATCACCAATGCAGCCAATAGCGTCAAAGAGAACCCGATACCGGCAATCAAGACAATACGACGACGGATAAACCGGATAATGGCACCGATATCAATCGATTGCTCCTCGGCCGCCGGATCAGCATAAGGTGACCGGTCATCAAATTCCGCCGCCTGTGATGCTTTGTTAGGATGCATATTCATAGTGCCACCGGATATTCAGCACCCGCATAGTACTGATCTGAATTCAAACCTGCGATGACCCTATCCATAGGAATTTACCTTACACTTAACACTGGGATGCTGTGCATGACCAATTCAGCCAGCTTCCATTTGATTTTTCGCAAGCCACATAAGAATAAGGGCCGCCATTCCTCAAGCTTGTGCTTTAGAGGAATGACGGCCCTTACATTCTAACACTCAAACTGTTAGGCAACCAAATATCAGAGCTGCCCGCTCAGGGTCAGACCGATCACATTACGGCTATAATCATTGCCCAACGCGCTGGAACTACGATCCGTGTAATCGTAATCGAGGCTAAGCGAGAAGTTGCGGTTGAGAAGATACTCCGCGCCGAGGCCAGCCCGAACCACATCATCACTACGGCTCACACCTTCGTAATCGTCATTTTCAAACGACAACGAACCGTTCAACAGGATGTTGCGCAGAAGCTCATGGTCGATACGTGCACCAACGGATTGTGCAAGGTAACCGGAAGCACCAACAGTTGTCGTTTCTTCAATTGTCGAGCCGGCGTTGAAGGTCACTGTTGTGAGCGGTGTGGCATACCATTCAATGTTAGCGCCATAGCGCAAGCCGGTAACATCACTGAGCGCAGGGTCATCATAGGATTGCGCCTGATAACCCGCATAAATGGTACCTTGTGCCAGATTGGACAGGCGGAATTCAGAACCACCAACCACAGCGTAACCATCCGAATTACGATTGAAGGCAACAACCGGTGTAGACAGATCATAGTCACGCTGATTGAGAGAACCTTCTACATAAAGATTTGTATCGGGCGAGACCTCATAGGAGGCACGCAAAGCCTGTCCATACTCTGTGCGGTCACGATCATCCTGATCAATCACCAAGCCAGCAGAGTTATAGACGTCATCATAATCATAATCATCAAACGAACCGCTCAGGCGCAATCCGAGACGATTGAAACGGTGGTTAAAGCTTGCCTGGGCTGCGAGCAGCGAATATGGCGTTGGCTCAGTTGCCACGAAAGTCGCGTTCGGATCGCCACGATCTTCATGAAGCTCTGCATAGCTCAGCGAACCACCGAACTGCGTATCACGTGTAATGTCGACACGGCCATCAACGCCGACATTCCAGTCCAGACGATTTTCATCCGAATAATCCGCATAAAGAGCCTGCTTAACACCAGCCGAGAAGTTAAGCAGATGACGGCTCCAGTTTGATGTCACATAGACATCCGCAGACAATTGCGTGATGAAATCCTCAGTCTCGTTTGTATCCGTGGCATAGATGTTATCGTCGTAGCTCTCTTTGATGCCCGCTGTGGGATAAACGGTAAAAGCCCCTGCTTTAATACCTACAGCGTCATAAGCAGGACGCGCCCGATCACGAACCCCCTCCCGCTTGTCAGTCTTCATCGCATCATCTGCAGCAAATGCACTGCCAGCACTCACCGCCATGACAACAGCCGTTAAAACAAGCTTCGAAATCGCTGACGACATAGTTAACCCTCAAATAGACGACCCATCGAACAGGTCACTTACAGTAGAAAATTGAATTCACGCAGACCGGACAACAAGCTCAGAACATATCAGCTGTCGCTGGACACGTTCTCCGGCGTGTTATCCTGATCGATCTGGCTGTCACCGTTTTCCTGATTACCTGTCGCAATAGAGGCCGTACGCTCATTCGTCCCGGTTTCAACCGAAGCAACCATATCGGCGCTACCATCAGCAGCGACTTGAGCGGACATTCGCGTAGCAAGACCTGGATTGGTCACACCGATCTGCGCAATTGCAGCGCCAAGACCTTGGCCTGCAGCATCCTTCAGCGCCGTATTCCGCGCAAGAATGGCTCGGATGGCAGGGTTTTGCGAATTATCAAAAACAACCAGCACAGCACCTGCGGCCAGTTCCGGATCGGCCGCATTGATGATGAGCTGCTCCACAGCAGCTTGCAGGCCAGCAGCATCGTCCTGATACTGGATCACTAAAGCTTCAACCGCTGTCACCTGAAGATCCAGAGCGGACGGAGCCGTCGCTTCTGTCTCATCTGCCGAAGCAACAGAAAACGTTCCCGCACCGAGAAGTCCGGTAGCCACAGCAGTAGCAAGAACAAAATTCTTCAGCATCTCACGCCCCTCAATTCCCAAATTTCACTGCACAAACAAATTGCAGCCTTACTCTACTTGACACCGGCCCAAGCGGCACTTTGCCATAGTTTATAATGTACTAACGATAAACGGAAAGCGGCAAAGAGTCTAAGCCGCATCACTGATCACAAGGAATGCACCGGAAAATCCCTACCATTGTGGCAACATTGTCATAGGGGTTCACGGCTCGCCTTTGAGGGCCCTTATCAAAAAGGCTCTATGAGGCTTAAAAAAACCGCTCCGGAACGCGAACAATATCACCTGGCAGGACACGGGTCGCCTGACTGACAGGATAAGGCGCCTCTTCCTGCCCACCACGCGAGATAAAAATTCGCTGGTCATCAGCACGGTAAGTAAAACCTCCGGCTACAGCCACAGCATTTAGAACATTCATCCCATTCGTGTAGGGGTACTCACCAGACTTATTCACTTCACCAATAATATAGAACGGTCGATAATTGAGCACTTCCACGCTGACTTTCGGGTTCGTTAGATAACCTTCCTGCAGCTTTCCGCCGATTTCTGCCTCAAATTCTTCCAAGGTAAGACCAGTTGCTTGCACCTGGCCGATCAGGGGCAAAGAAACCTTACCCGTCCCCGTCACATCAAATTCACCAGAAAGGTCCTGCTCGCCGTAGACAATAACTCGCAACTTATCGCCAGAACCAAGACGGTACTCCAAATCACTTGCCGAAGGCGTGGCAATACCCGATACGGCTGCATCCTGTGCCAAAGGCACGCTTGTGGGCGCACCAGACGCACAAGCCGCAAGCAATATCAGCAGCAGCCCAGCTGAAATCATCTGTCCAAATTTACGCAGCACCGTCCCTGCCCCCTGAATTTTGGCAAAATCAAACAACAAAATAGTCCTTTAAATGAATTTTTGAAAACCTAGCGGCGATACCTATCAAAGAGCCACTTACGCCTTTCTCTCACTTCTATCATCAATTCGAGTGATCAAAACACCGCGAATAAAGATTAATAATCTTCATATCAATTCGATGACAAGGGCTCCTAAGTAAAAGCCCTATTGCACATTGGCTGTTCGCACCATTTGCTCTCCAGTCTGCAGGAGTCCCCTTTCCGTTCCATCAAGAACCAGACAGGTCAAAACACCGGTCATATATGCCCCAGTATCGATGCCTATACGGTTTGCCCGAAAAACCACCTCTTCACTAGGCGTATGTCCGTGCACAACGACCTTACCGAAAGAATTGCGGGACCGAAGAAACTCGTCCCTGATCCAGAGCAAATCGTCTTCCACTTGATCGCCCAGCGCCACACCGGGTCTCACACCTGCATGTGCGAAAAAGTAGTCTCCAAACTCGGCGCTTAGTCCGAGGCCCACCAGAAAGCTCCTATGGTGTTCGGGCATTTCCTCCGCAAGCCGTGCCCGAGCAAGGTCAAAGTCGCGCGGGTCATCGGTCAACATCATTTCGTTAATACCGTAGGAGTGCAGGGTCTCCAGCCCACCATAATATTTCCACGTCCTGCCAAATTGAGCATCCCCCAGAAACTGAAGCATGGCTAACTCGTGATTACCCTTCAGAAAAACCGCTTCAAATCCTTCCGGCATCGGACCACATAAGCGCTCGATCACTTGCCGCGACTGCAAACCACGATCAACATAATCCCCCAGAAAAACAATGATTTTCCGTCGATCTGGATAAAGCATCCCATCCTGCTCAATATCCCCTATCAGGGATTCAAGAAGGTCATCTCGGCCATGTATATCCCCCACCACATAAAGGCGGACCCCTTCAGGTGTAGATGGTTCCTGGGCCGCTTCAGACTTGAAACGGCTCAATAGCTTCCCGAAAACCAATATGACCTCAAACTTTCTCTCTTACACTTGGACCGACGCCGCAAGCAGCACATCGCCCTGTGTCAACGTGAGCACATTATTGACGCCTAAACCTTTATTTCCAATAGGTTTTCCAAAAGTCGAGCATTCAAATTAAGCAAGCAAGTGACATATCCGACAAAAATAGTCGGGTACCCCCCCGATCATCTGATTGATTTGCCTACAATCAGCCATCTGGTAAACCGACATAGAAAATAACATGATCAGAGCCAGTGACGTGAACGGCTCAGAATGAGCAAAAGGAAACCCAAAGCGTGAGTGAAGCGACCGGCAATGACAAACAGTCCGATGCAAATGCCGCAATCGCCTCGGCCGCCCGCACGCTGGCCCTGGAAATCGAAGGCCTGAAGGCTCTTGCCGCCTCTTTATCAACTCCGTTTGCAGACGCCATAGATACAATCTTCGCCGCAAAAGGTCGGATTGTAATCACAGGAATGGGCAAAAGCGGCCATGTGGCGCGCAAAATTGCAGCCACAATGGCATCCACAGGTACACCTGCCCAATTTGTACATCCGGGCGAAGCTGCACATGGTGACCTTGGCATGATCACCAAGGATGATGTGATCCTCGCACTCTCATGGTCAGGCGAGGCCCCTGAACTCCAATCGATCATCACCTATGCCAAGCGTTTCTCGATTCCACTTCTGTCGATGACCTCGCGGGCCGAAAGTGCATTGGGCAAGGCCGCTACAATCGCCCTCCTTCTTCCCAAGGTCGAAGAAGCCTGCGACGCCGTCGCCGCACCCACCACATCAACAACCATGCAGATCGCATTGGGTGACGCCCTTGCCGTAGCCTTGATCGAAAGGCGCGGATTTACCGCCAGCGATTTTCATATCTTCCATCCCGGCGGCAAGCTCGGTGCAGCCTTGCGTCACGTCGGCGACATAATGCACAAAGATAGTGAAATGCCGCTTGTCGATCACGATACACCAATGACACAAGCGCTGATCGAAATGTCTCGCAAAAGCCTTGGTTGCCTCGGCGTGGTTGGCGCAGACGGCACACTTGCAGGCCTCATTACTGATGGTGATCTACGACGGCATATGGGAACCGACCTACTGCATAAGACAGTCAACGACATAATGAACCCAACACCGAAAACCGTGCCTCCATCCATGCTCGTTTCGGAAGCATTGAATTTTCTGAATGAGAAAAAAATCACAAGTCTCTTCGTGCTGGATCAAGGCAAGCCCGTTGGCGTGGTGCATATTCATGACTTCCTACGTGCAGGAGTCGCCTAAAACACCTGCCTCACCTCAAAGACAGGTCATCCATGCCCGAAACGCATTCCACGCCAAGGCTCCTTCTGCCTGATTTGCGTAACACACTGGGCGAAGGGCCCCTGTGGCATCCCGGCATTGACCGTCTCTTCTGGTTCGATATTCCCGAATGCCGCATCCATTGGGCAAACGCAGATGGCAGCAACGCTGGATCCCATGATCTCGGCATGATGGCCTCTGCTGCCGCATGGATTGACAACGATACACTTCTCGTCGCTGGCCAAGACGGTCTGTACCGCTATGACATTGCTAGTCACGCCATGTCGCTTGTCACAGCACTGGAAGCAGACAAACCCGATAACCGCTCCAATGATGGACGGTGCGACCCATGGGGACGCTTCTGGATCGGCACGATGAACCTCAAAGCCAAATCCGAAGAAGGAGCGCTCTATATTTTTGATGCGGAACATGGCCTGTCATGCATCAGAACGGGCGTCACCATTCCTAACTCGATTGCGTTCACACCAGACCGTCGTCGTGCGTTTTTTGCAGACAGCATGGAACGGCAAATTATCGCCTTCGATCTCGACCCGATCACAGGAGATATTTTAGGCGAAAGCCTTTTTGCCAGCGATGAAGGTGCAGCCTATGGCCCAGACGGTTCGGTCACCGATGCTGATGGTTTTCTCTGGAATGCACGTTGGGGCGGTTCGCAAATTGCACGTTACCGCCCTGATGGAACAATCGAGCGCAGCATACAGTTTCCAGTGGAACAGGTCACGTGCCCCGCTTTAGGCGGACCCGATTTCAATCTTCTTTTTGTTACCACCGCAAATGAACGCATGTCCGAAACGGCACGTGCAGAACAACCTTTAGCCGGCGGCATCTTCGTCACCGAAACAGACATCAAAGGCTACCCGGAAAACCGCTTTGGCAAAAAGTGAGACCTTACTCTGCTGCTGACTTCACAATTTTGGCACGCGCCGGAACCGGCAACCGCCCCCCACTTTTCCCAGCACGTTTGGCACCCAGTTCAATCTCTTTCAGCAGATCACGCACATAAGTGTTGAAGTCAACCTGAATAGTGTGTCGGGCCGAAGCGTAATAATGTCCAAGATGGATCTTTTCATCCTTAGCGATGATCCGGCTCATATCCTCCGGTGAGGGCGGAAGATATCGCCCTACAAGATAAGCCACAGCAAGCTTGGCCTGTTGCTCTGCAAAATTAACAAGCGTCGGCAATGGCTGGGCAAGCCCCATATAAAAAAGGTTCGGTATATCGGGGTTCATCATACGCTTATAGAGCGGCATTCTGTTTTCTGAATCCGGCACCAAGGCGGGATCACTGAAAAACGGAAAACTGATCTTGTAGCCCGTTGCATAAATAACAGCATCAACCTCTTCAACGCTATCATCCTCAAAGCGAATTTTGGAACCTTCAAACGCCTTGATATTTGGCTTGAACTTAATGTCACCACATCCCGCACGCGTCAAAAACTCACCAGACACAGACGGATGCGCATCTAAAGGCTCATGATCCGGCTTCGGCAGGCCATAATCCTCCATATTACCGACAGTCTTTCTGATTTTTGCACGCGCCAAAGCACGTCCTAAAGCTCTTGGCATCCATGCAGGCAACACTGCCTTATCAGCCACCTTGCCATCCATATATTTGGGCAAGACCCAAACACCTCGCCGTGCGGCTACCCATAGGTTCTTGGCAATGGGGCGCTGCGACAGTTCAGACGCAATATCCATGGCAGAATTGCCCATACCAACAACAACTATATTCTTGCCGCGCATATCCACCGGATCAAAAGGATCACTATAGGCATGTGCATGAAATGCATATCCATCAAATGTGCCGGGATACTCCGGCGACCGAGGATCCCAATGATGCCCGTTGCAAACAAAGAGCACATCGTAAACACGAGTCTCACCATTACTCAGCCGGACATTCCAGAGACCATCTGAACCTCGCTCGACACTTTCCACTCTGGTGTTGAAAGTAATCGTGCGACGCAAATCAAAGTGATCGACATAGTCATGAAAATACTGGAGCAACTGACTATGGCTCGGAAAATCCGGCCAATCAGACGGAACTGCAAAATCTTCGAATGCCAAACGCCATTTCGACGTATCGATATGCAGACTTTGATAGCAAGCCGAAAGACCGTTCGGATTCTTGAAATACCAAGTTCCCCCGATATTATCCGAAGCCTCAAAACAATCATACGGAACGCCTTCGTCCTTCAAGCGCTTCGCTGTCGTGAAACCGGAACATCCCGCACCGATAATGCATGCTTTCGGAAGTGGATTGACGTTCATGAACATCCCTCATCGAAGAAAAAACCCGGCTTTACTCACTCTTACAAAAGAGAAATCGCGCCGACAACATCATCGCGCTGTCTCTAAAGCCGTATCATACACTTGACGTCGCGTGAGGCTCACTCAATCACCAAACAAAAAAACGACCCGGTCATCCAACCGGGTCGTCTTCACCATATTCATCAAACGTACAACTCAGGAATATTTGAACTCTTCTCCATCAAGGTCGATCGCAGGAATCTCATTGCGCTCCGCCCAATAGTCCTGATTGTGCATCCATTCCGGCTTATCACCACGCTTCGGCAACAAATGCATTGAACGCATCAAATAACCAGGATTGAAATTATCTGAATCAATCCAAGGTAGCTTGGGCATGTTGCTATCTTGAGGTCTCAGTTCGACACGGACCTGCTCTGCACCCTTCTTTTTCATTTGTTTGAAAAGACGCGCAACAAAGTCACCCAGCAAGTCAACACGCAATGTCCAGCTAGCGCGGAAGTAACCGAAGACCCAAATGAGATTTGGTACACCGGTAAACATCATTCCGCGATAAGTCACCGTATCCGGCCAGGACACCGGCTCACCATCTACTGCGAAATCAATGTCGCCCATAACGCAAAGATCAAAACCGGTGGCAGTGACTACAATATCGGCTTTCAATATTTCGCCAGACTTCAGCTTGATACCGTCTTCGACAAATGTGTCGATCTCGTCGGTCACAACTGAAGCCTTGCCTGATGCGATGCCCTGGAAAATATCTCCATCAGGCACGAAGGCGATACGCTGACGCCAAGGACGGTAGGAAGGCGTAAAATGCTTCTTGGCAATATCTTCGCCGACAAAAGCTTTCACTGCTTCCAACAATTCCGCTGTCAACGCTTCAGGCTCTTCGAAGGAGCGACGCGTTAGCTCGCCTGCATCATGCAAGATTTTCTTACGCACGATTTCATGCACGAGCATCGGATCAAGATCCAACGGTGCCAACATATCCGCCAATTCATTCTGGTTAAGACCCGGAATGAAATAGGTTGGCGAACGCTGCAACATCGTTACATGCTCAGTCTCGTTAGCAATATTGGGAACAACAGTTGCTGCGGTAGCGCCCGAACCGATTACAACAACGCGCTTGCCTTTATAGTCGAGATCTTCAGGCCAATGCTGCGGATGGACAATCGTTCCTTTAAACGTGTCCATGCCCTTCCATTCCGGCGTATAGCCCTTTTCGTGATTATAATAGCCCTGACACATCCAAAGGAAGTTAGTCGTGAAGGTAACGGTCTCGCCGCTATCAAGCTTCTTAACATCTACTGTCCAAAGATTTTCCTTGCTGGACCATCTTGCGGCCACCACCTTGTGGCGATAACGGATGTGCTTGTCTATTCCGTTCTCGACAATCACTTCCCGCATATAAGATTTGATCTCATCAGCCGAGGCGATGGGTGCCCCGACCCATGGCTTGAACCGATAACCGAACGTGTAAAGGTCACTATCTGAACGAATACCCGGATATTTATGCGTGTGCCAAGTTCCGCCGAATGTTTCAAAAGCGTCAAGCACGGCAAAGCTCTTGTCCGGCGCCTGAGTCATCAGATGATATGCAGCGCCAACGCCGGAAATACCGGCCCCAACCACAAGCACGTCGAAATGATTGGCCTTGGCGGAAGCAGCCTTGGGCTGCCGTTCAAGTGTGTCTGTCCCTGTCATAGCGTTTCCATTCGTTTCAAGTCCCCCGCCTTCTCTTGGGTGCAGGTGGATCCCGTCAATTCGGATAACGCAGTCTAACAGCAAATTAGGGTTATTACCCAAGAGGCAATCTATCGCACCGCCTGCATTTTTCTGAACAAAATTGTCGGTAAAACTACTTAGCTGGGAAAATATTCCGGCACCCTAATTTTGCTACGCTGTAGCGAGCAGCCAAACACCAAGCGTATTCAGCAACATCAGGATAGTTCCACCGAACAGATTCGTGTCTGCAAGATAAACCCGCCCGAAAATGTTGAACCGAAACGGCTTGATACCGTTCACATCTTTCAAGGCTCCGCCGTAAAGAGGCATAGAAGCAAGCGTCATATAAAAACTCGCCCCCCAAACATAGTTGAGCACTGCAGCAATCCAAATATGAGCAAGATGATCGGGACCACCCGACCAGAGAAGATAGAGAATAACGAGAGAAACTCCGTTCTGGCTCAACACCTGCCAAACAACATGGAAACGCGCATGCGGCGTCCATAGCGGATTAGTTGCATGGGTCTTGTTGAAGTCAGCAAAAATTGGCCCGACCGCAATTGCAAAACCGACAAGAGTAAAAAGCAGCCGCGATACAAGGAACGGATCATTGTCCATTTTATTTTCCTTCCGAAAATTCAGATAAGGCCGGGATATGTTCCGCCATCAAGCTGAAGGTTCTGCCCGGAGATAAAACCCGCTTGCGCGCTACATAAAAAAGCGCATGCGTCGCCGAACTCCTCCGGCCGTCCCATTCGCTTCGCAGCAATCGTTCCTGCAATATCAGCTCGCGCTTCCTCATAAGTAATTTTCTTGAAGGCCATCGCAAGTTCAGCCATCTGTTTCTGACGTTGCGTATCAAATCTCTCCGGAAGCATGTTGTTGATCGTCACATTGTAAGGCGCGACATCAACAGACAGTCCCTTACACAAAGCAGTCAGGCCCGTGCGCGCCGTAGTCGAAAGACCCATGACAGCGCGCGGCGTCTTCACCATGGCTGAGGTGATATTCACAATGCGGCCAAACCGGCGCGTCTTCATCCCCTCCAGCACACCTTTGATCATCATCACAGGGGCTATGAGATTTGCTTCAATTGCCTTGTCCCAGTCACTTCGCTCCCAGCTTTGGAAATTTCCAGGTGGCGGACCATCATTATTGTTGATCAAAATATCCACCTCGGGACTCGCCGACAGCAAGGCATCGCGACCTTCAGGTGTATTGATATCGGCAGCAATAGCCGTCACTTTTCCATTTGCCGTTTGCGCAATATCAGCAAGTGCCTCATCAAAATGCATGTCACTGCGCCCATTGATCACAACATCGACACCTTCACGCGAAAGCGCCTTGGCACATGCCCTTCCCAACCCGCGTGTGGACGCGCAAATAATGGCCTTACGTCCGGTTAAACCAAGATCCATATCAAGCCACCTCATACCGAAAGAGAAACTGAGACATCAAACCGGCAAGATGGCCCGCCATGTTCTGGGAGATAGTCGGCAATACTGCGGCGATATGGCCATCCGGGCGAATAAGAAGCGCAGCAGCATCGGGCAATTCAGTCGCTTCTGACCATGACGAACCATCGTCAGCAAAGTCACGCCCCCAAATCAAAGAAGAGAATCCAGACTTTCTTGCCTCATTCGCCCAGCCATCGCCCTCAGGACCTGCAAGAACTGTGAAGCGGTCAGGACGAATGAATGTGAGCAGAGATTTTCGTTGTCCGCCCTGTTCGACCCAACGATGAGGCAAATGGGCACCGGGCAAAAAGCTCGGGCGATAATCGGAAATATCGACATCACTGCTTGCTACCGGCTCCGGCGCACCGGATACGGCACGCGAGTGATAGCGATATCCAAGCTGTAAATTGAAGCTGTCAAAATGCGGACGTTGTGCTTCAACAACGGAAGCAAGTTCGACATTTTCAGACAGGTTGGCGAGCACATTTTTGTAATGTGACTCCAGCGCTGTTGGATCCCCTCCATATAGAACACCGAAGAGATCGAACAACTTGGCCGCATTGGTCAGGCTCTGCTCACTATTGACCATTGCCACCGGACGACGTTCTTCCTCATATGTATCAAGGAGCCCAGATCCGGCCCCTTCTCTCAGTACCGCAGCCAGTTTCCAAGCAAGATTCTGCGCGTCAACCACGCCCGTATTAAGGCCAAGACCACCTGTCGGGGGGAAGCGATGCGCTGCATCACCCGCGAGAAAAATGCGACCCTGGCGGTAACGTTCCGCAATCTGCGCCGACATTGTCCAGGGACTGATATTCTTCACCTCAATGTCGGTCAGTGCCTTTCCGACAGCAGTTTTTATTAAGTCGCAACACTCGTTTTCCGTGAAAATCCTTTGAACATCATCGGGATTATCAAGTGGGTGCATCAGCACCCATGTCTGCTTGCGATCATATGCGATCAGCACGCCTTTTGTGGACGGTGAGAACAGGAAGTACAAAACGCCGGGGCGCGCATCCGTCAATGAGGACAAATCGGCCTCGAAATGGATCATAAGATAGTTTTGAAGGGAATCCGGTCCTTCCATTCCTATCCCGAGTTGTTTACGGATATCAGAGTTCGCACCATCAGCCGCAATCAGGTAATCGCATTCGATGTTCAGAATTCCTGAGGCATAACCTTCCAGTTGTGCACGAACAACATCACAGGTTTCCACTACTTGTCGGCACGCAAGCCCTCGACGCATATCCACCAGCGGTTCCGCTTTGATAGCGGCCTCTAATGCCGCTTCGAATTTCGGTTGCGGAATATTCGTCAGAGGAAACGGCGTGAATGCCAATGCAGCATCATCCTGCCGTTCATATGGCAATGCACCCAGCTCCACACCCGCCAGAGTATCCATGAAGCGCACAAAACCAGCATCATTGGCATGAGCCCCCGATGCACGTAGCGCCTTTGCCGAGACCCCGACACTCTCGCAAATCTCGAGCGTGCGCGGGTTAACCGCATGTGCTTTCGGAGCGGAGCCTATTTCCGAACGACGCTCGACGAGCAAAGATCCGACACCATGACGGGCCAGAAGCAAAGCCGCCAGCATCCCGACCGGACCACCCCCGACAATAAGAACCTGTTTGCGCACTTGCTCTCCAAAATTGAGGATGATCTCAATTTTGAGACTTTTCTCAATTTTGGAGATGTTGTCAAGTCACCAAACTGCTAATATCAGTGGCCAACAAAATAGGAGCAGATGGTGCAGGCGGGACATTTTCGGGATCAAGCAACAGGAGCAGGCAAGCGCGAGAGAACACGCGCCGCATTGCTTGATGCCACTGTGCAGCTTATTGCCGAGAAAGGCATGGAGGCCGTCAAGATCAATGACATAACGACCGCAGCTGGTATGGCAAACGGTACTTTCTACAATTACTTCAATGACAAGGACGAGGTCTTACGCGAAGCAGCCTATAGCGTTGCGAGTGCAGTCTCACAACAGCTCGACCGCGAAATGAAAGCCATCACAGATGCACCAACGCGTGTTGTAAGAGCGACTAAGAATTTCATTTCGATCATTTTGCAGAAGCCGGAATGGGCTTTCATCCTGCTGGAAAACAAGCACACACTTCCCGGACTACGTGATGATGTGGCGCAATACCTACAAGCAGATATAGAACTTGGTGTAGCGCAAAATAAGTTCGATGTAACAGTCACCCCCTTCTTGCTACAACAAATCATAGCGCTTGTAGGAGCTGCCATCACAATTCAGTTCGAAGCAGGATCAAACGAGACACAAACACACGAAGTTTGTGAAAATATTCTGCGCTTACTTGGCTTCTCTCCGACCAAGGCCCGCAAGCAAGTTGCTTCCGCCATCGAAGGTGATGCAAATTAAAGCCTATTGGCCGACACCCAGAACCTAATCGGCAATTTCGCTCAAACGCTCTCCTCTGCGCAGCATTTGCCCTCTTGAGCCAGCAATTCCAAGTTCGAAACTTTCGGCAATTCGCTCGGCCCGCAGAATAAAAAACTCCGCCGCTGCGATCGGACACACCTCCCGGGCGCTCACACGAAACAACTCCAACCAGCGATCAAAATGCATACCACCAACTGGCAGAGATGCATGCTTGCGCATTGGCTGGCCATGATATCGACCACTGGTTAAGGCTATTGAGGACCAGAATTCACACATAACGCCAAGATGCTTGTCCCAATCCGAAATGCGCGCTTCAAAGACAGGCCCCAGCAAGTCATCCCCACGCACTTTCTCGTAAAAATTATGGACGAGGCTCTCAATCATTGCCTCGTCAATACCAGTCTCCTGCTCAACTGCCTGCTGGGCCGCCGCTCTACGAGCTGCGTCAACATTAGATGCGCCTGTCATAATTCAACGATCCCATAAAAAGGTATATTAAATACATATATAAGGAGAAAGAAGGCATCCTTCAACAGGTCTTACTACTTAGCAACAAATAGCCTTAAGCATTCAATCGGCTGTGACACCAGCATTTAGAAGTCGTCGCATCCGCCTCAAACGGCCGGGATTGGCAACAAGATCAGCAAGACTGTACTTATCGAGAACTCCCAGAAAAGCCGCAAGAGCCTCTTCCAAAGGCCCGCGAAGACCGCAAGCCGGAGAAATAAGACAATTGTTCTCCTCTGCCGAAAAGCACTCCACCAGATTGAAACCATCTTCTGTCGTCCGCACAACAGCACCGATATTGATTTCGGATACCGGCTTTCCAAGACGCAAACCACCATTACGCCCCCGAATACTCTCGACAAAACCTGCTTGCACCAGAGTTTGCGCCACCTTCATCAGGTGGTTTCGGGAAATATCATATCGCGTCGAGATCTCCTCAATCGTATGCAATTGCTCCGGTTCGATTGCCAGAAACATCAACATCCGAAGCGCATAATCTGTGTGAAGCGTTACACGCATTCGGACTTTCCCACTCTCAGGTGATCAAAACTCAAACAAGCCGGAATATACCAGCATTCACCTGAATCAGATAAGCGGTTGATCGTCATCAAACAAAATCCGCTCAGCATCCCCCTGAATGTCTTCGTACTGGCCACTGCGCAAAGCCCACAGAAACGCTACGAGCCCAACACATCCCATGAGAAGCACGACCGGCACTAGATAAAGCGAACTGCTCATCATGTTTCCTTCGAGTGCAGGCGCATCGCGTTTACAACAACGACAATCGACGACCCAGACATCGCTAAGGCGGCAGCCAATGGCGTGACATGTCCCAGTAAAGCTGCTGGCAAAGCAATCACATTGTAGAGAATAGCCAAGGCAAAGTTCTGGCGCACGAGACGCGACGCCCGCCGTGCTATTGTCAATGTATATGGCACGGCCAGAAGGCTATCTCTAAGAAACACGAAATCAGCCACATTGCGCCCCACATCGGCTGCTGTTGCAGGAGCCATTGAGGCATGAGCAGCAACGAGAGCGGGCGTATCGTTCAAGCCATCACCCACCATCATGACCTTATGTCCAGATGCTTTGAGGAATTCAATATGCCTGACCTTCTCAGCAGGTAACATACCAGCCGAAAATTTCTCGATACCAACCTTCAACGCCATGTCAGAGACGGCTTGCACGCTGTCGCCCGAGAGTATCTCCATAGAGATCCCCAGGGACTTCAATTTACCAATCGCTTCTTCGGCATCGGGCCTGATGACATCCTCGAAATGAAAAACCTCAATCATCTCCCCGTTGGACGAAAGAACCGTTCCGGAGAGGTCAGAAGTCTCATCGACAAGCGCCCACGTGGCCCGTCCAAGTCGATAGGTCACACCGTTACAACACGCCTCTACTCCGAAGCCGGGCACTTCCACAAACCCTGTCAGTTCCGGCTTTGGCTCTCCCATCGGAGCAGGAACCGCGCAGATTGCCTTCGAACAGGGATGGTCGGAGCGTTCAGCCAATGCCTGAGCCAGCACCAGATTCCGTACGTTAATTTGTCCCGCTCCCACAAGACCTAACGATACGAGTGACAATGTGCCGGTCTTATCAAAAACAATCGTGTCGATCTCATTCATACGTTCTAACGCAGAGCCATCTCGCACCATGATGCGCTTTTCAAAAAGCCGCTTGGCCGCGACCACCTGCACCATGGGCACTGCCAATCCTAATGCGCATGGACAGGTAATGATCAAAACCGCTACTGCCACTGTCAAAGCAGCATGAACATCACTACCCGCCACCATCCAGCCCAGAAAGCCAAGCAGAGCGGCGACATGGACAACAGGTGCATAGAGACTTGAGGCGCGATCCGCGATGCGCCGGTAAATACCTCGCCCGGCTTCTGCGGCCTCCATTAGGCGAACCATCTCAGCCAGAAAGGAGTTCTGTGCAACCGCCCTCGCCTCAATCACAAGTCCGCCAGTAAGGTTCAGCGTTCCCGCGCGCAGCATCGAGCCAGTCGCCACAGAAACCGGCATGCTCTCACCAGTTACTAGCGAGTTGTCAACATCCGAAGCCCCTTTAACCACACAAGCATCGACCGGCACGCGCGAACCGGCAGGTAGAATAATCCGCATGCCGGTCTCAATCGCCGAAAGCGCCAGAAAAACCCGGTCACCGTTCTCGCGTATAACGGTCGCACCACGAGCCGCAAATGACGCAAGCCCTTTAACAGCAGTACGAGCTTTCTCACGAGTTAGATGATCGAGCGTGCGCCCAATAAGCAAAAAGAAAAGCAATGTCACCGATGCATCGAAATAAGCATGCTGTCCTTTATAGACCGTGTCATAGAGGCTCATGCCATAAGCAATGGCTATACCAATAGAAATTGGCACATCCATATTCGTCTGACCGTGGCGCAAACTTTTCCAAGCTGAAAGAAAGAAAACGCGACCTGAATAGATAATCGCAGGCAAGGCAATGGCCGCCGATATCCAATGAAATAAATCCCGAGTCGCAGGCTCTGCCCCAAGCCATACAGAAACAGAAAGCAACATTATATTTGCCGCTGCAAATCCGGCAACGGCAAGAGCACGGATCAGTTGTGACCCTGTTCGATCTTTCTCCTCTGTACCTTCATCCAGCAGGTGCCCATCAAAGCCAAGATGATCAAGCGCAGACATTATTTCTGGAGGATGGTCACCATCTTCAAATCTGAGGCTAACGCGCTTGGTCGAAAGATTGACCCGGACATGCTCAACACCATCGAGCTTGCGTAGCGCATCTTCAATACGGCGGACGCAACCTCCGCAATGAATATCAGGAACTGAAATCTCGACCTGACGCAGATTGTCATTAATAGCCCGACTTGCCAGCCGAAGTTCGCTCCCTGACACGGAGATGCCCTGCGAAGCGGCCATTGACATTCTACTGCTCCTGCATTGCCTCATAGGCATGCCAACTGGCATGGCCAAGCAGCGGGAATATAACCACCAGCCCAAGAAGCCCTGTGGCAATGGAAATCACAAAGAGCGTTGCAACAATCAAACCCCAACAGATCATGACGGGAAGATTGTTCCACACCAAAACCATGCTGGTGCCCAACGCCGTCAATGCATCCACATTTTTGTCCAGAAGCATCGGCACCGAAAAAACACTGATCGAAAAGGAAAACGCAGCAAAGAGAGCACCGACAAGCGTACCCACTACAAGCATGGCCCAGCCGACCGGCGTGGTCAGCAACATCATGACAATATGATCAAGACCGGGAAACGGACGCATGCCAAAGAACAATGCGTAAATGATGATTGCAGCACGCATCCACACCATCATAAGCAGCATCAGCAATGCACCGACAAAGACAATCTGACCGCCCGACCGCGCTTTAACAAAAAGCATCCGCGACAGTGAAACCGGCTCACCGCGGGACAGACGGCGGCTCTTCTCATATAACCCGACCGCGATGATCGGCCCGACCACCATAAACCCCGCCAAAGCCGGAAAAAGAATCTGGTCCCACCCGAACAAACGCATGCCCAGAATAATCACGTAAGAGACCAGAATGACACCGACGCCGTATAAAACACTTAACCCTGCCTGCGTTCCGAAATCACGCCAACCAGCGGAAAGCCACGAGAAAGCCGCCATGACAGGCAAACCCCTATTGTAGTTTTTCTCAGGGGCGATTGGCGGAACAACGGGTGGAAGCGTGGTCATTGGAATCTCCAGGTTCTGGCAAAACGAAACCGAGTACCTCTAGTTCTAACAGGACGATTTAGCTGCGCTGAACGAACCGGCTGGTGCCGGCGTTTCGCTCAGTTTGATATGGGAGACACATTCGGGTTGCGACATCACAGCGACATAAACGAGATGCGCATTTGAAATTAGGACGAACAAAAGACCTCCGATCACAGCACAGGCCACAAGCAACGGAATACGCCGCTTGACCCGACTTGCACCATGTCCTTCGGACAATGTCATGGCTTGCCTGCTTCCTTATCCAGAATGTAGAGCGTCAACATTTTCCGCTCCACATCGCCGAGCCTTGCCTCCCAAGTCGGCATGTGCCCTTTGCGTCCGCCATAAACGGTTGTAAAAATCGACTGCCTGTCACCGCCGTAAACCCAAGACTTATCAGTCAGGTCTGGGGCACCTAGCTCTGTATTTCCCTTGCCGTTCTCACCGTGACAGGCAACACAATTATTCGAGAACACCTCACGTCCGGCAGAAACTGCCGCGCTCTCCGAACCTGCGGCAAGTGATGGATCAGAAAGAGAACTCACATAAGCCGCGACATGACGAATCTCATCACGCGTTAAAATGCCATCACGTCCAAACGCAAGCATCTCTCCCATACGCGTATCTTCATGTGTCGAATTGATCCCGACACGCAATGTTTCCATGATCGCTTCCGGGCTTCGGCCCCAGAGCGAGGCATGATCAACGAGACTTGGGAATCCCGGACCACCCTCAGCTGTGCTGCCGTGACAGGCCGCGCAGTTATCGCCGAACAAAGTTCCCGCCGCTTCTCGGGTCAGCCTCATCAGTTCGGGATCAGCCTGTATCTCTGAAAAGCTCTTATTCGCTACATCGTCCGTCCAGACAGACTTAGCGGCGTTCGCATTCTGAATATCTGCATCAATCACCGAATGCTGGGTAACGCCGAGCACACCACGCGTAAAGGTTAGACCAAGCGGCCATGCAGGTAACAAAATCCAGTAGACGAGCGAAAAGACAAATGTAACAGCCAGAAAGAAATAGACCGTTCGCGGTACCGGTGTATTGAGCTCTTCAATACCGCCCCATTCATGACCTGTCGTCATTTGTCCGGTGTGGCGATCTCGTTTTCCTACCGACATGGCTTGTCCTCGTCGTCGATAATATTCTTAGCCGCCAGATTGAACTGCGCCTGGTTCTTCGGCCAGAAGGCATAAACCAAAGCCACAACAGACATGGCGATCAGATAGAAAAGTCCGAATGATTTCGAAATAGCGACAAGCGTTTCATGTTCCAATCCGAAACTCATGGCGTCACCTCTTCCGACTTTGTCGCTGCGTCAGTCAGCTTTCCTAGAATTTGCAGATAGGCGACCAGGGCATCCATTTCGGTGACCACACTCGGATCGCCGTCAAAGGCCCGCAAATTTGTCGCTTCACCGTAACGCTCGGAGACGCCGTCGACATAATCGCTATCGGGTTGCGCCTGCCCCAACGCATCTTCCCGCGCATTTGCAATCATCTCGTCTGTATAGGGCACACCCACACGACGCTGTGCGACAAGGTGCTCGCTCATATCGTCAACACGCAGCTCCGTACGTGCGAGCCATGCATAAGCCGGCATAACCGATTCCGGAACCAGATCGCGCGGATTGATCAGATGCGCAACCTGCCACTCGTCGGAATACTTGCTTCCGATGCGAGCAAGATCCGGACCTGTCCGCTTCGACCCCCAAAGCATAGGATGGTCATATTTGGACTCAACTGCCAGCGAGTACGGGCCATAGCGTTCCACTTCATCGCGAAGTGTACGGATCATCTGCGAATGGCAAGCATAGCAGCCTTCACGGATATAGATGTTACGGCCAGCCAGTTCGAGTGGTGTGTAAACGCGCATATCGGGCGCGGTCTCCACTGTCTCATCAATCGTAAAAAGCGGCGCGATTTCGAACAGACCGCCAATGCTGGCGACAACCATAATTGCAATCGCAAAACCGATTGTATGACGTTCGAGTTTGTAATGCGGTTTGGTAATCATGGAACTTATTCTCCCCGCACTTGCGCCGCGACGGGCACTTCGGTCGCCGGACCACCGACAAGATTATTCTGACTTTCTTCCCGCGCCTGACGAATGGTCATCATGATATTGTAAAGTCCGATGATGGGACCAGCGAGGAAGAACGCACCGCCAATTGCCCGCGCAATATAATAAGGGTGCATGGCAACCAGAGAGTCGACAAAGGAATAAGCAAGCGTCCCGCCATCATTATAGGTACGCCACATCAGCCCCTGAATGATGCCCGAGTTCCACATCGCAAAGACATAGATAAGCGTACCGGCAAGCGCGAGCCAGAAGTGCCACTCGACAAGCCTGTCGGAATACATCCGTTCACGCTTCCAGAGCCAAGGCACAAGACTGTAGAAAGAACCAAACACAATCATGGATACCCAACCAAGCGTACCTGCATGCACATGGCCAACGGTCCAATCCGTATAATGCGATAGCGAGTTCACGGGGCGAATGGCCATGAAGGAACCTTCGAAAGTCGAAAGCCCGTAGAACACCGCCGCCACCATCATGAAACGGAGCGAAGCATCATCACGTACTTTTTCCCAGGCGCCATTCAAAGTGAGAAGCGCATTCGCGGCTGCAATCCATGACGGAACGAGAAGCATGACAGAAAACGTCATACCGAGATTCTGCACCCAGAGAGGAAGCGCCGTGTAATGAAGGTGATGTGATCCCGCCCACATATAGAAAAATGTGATGCCCCAGAAACCGATAATCGACATGCGATAGGAATAGATGGGACGCCCTGCGCGCTTTGGCAGGAAGTAATACATCATGCCCAGAAAACCAGCGGTCAGGAAAAACGCGACGGCGTTATGTCCGTACCACCATTGCGTCATCGCATCCTGCACACCGGCAAAAGCCGAGTAGCTTTTGGCATGCGCAAACGAAACAGGCATCGCAAGATTGTTGACGATATGCAGAAGCGCCACGACCAAAATAAAGGCCATGTAATACCAATTAGCGACATAGATATGCGGCTCCTGACGACGCGCGAGCGTGCGGAGATAGAGCAGGAAGTAGGTGACCCAAACAATCACGAGCCAGATATCGGCATACCATTCCGGCTCGGCATATTCTTTCGACTGCGTGATACCGGTGAAGTATCCGGCAATCGCAACAACGCAGAAAAGATTGAAACCGATCAGAACAAACCAAGGGCTGAGCTGATCCGGCAACCGCGCGCGCGATGTGCGCTGGACGACGTGGAACGATGTGGCGATCAAAGCGTTGCCGCCGAAAGCAAAAACAACACCTGTTGTATGCACCGGACGCAAACGCCCAAAACTTGCCCAGGCTGCATCGAATGTCAGATTGGGATAAGCGAGCAACCATGCCACCCAGTCACCGATGAACATGGCAAAGATGCCCCAGATCATGGCGAAGATGATGCCCGCCTTGGTGGGGTCATCATAATATTCGGCGAGGCGCTCGGCTTTCGGTTCGGGACTGTAATAGCCGTTGATCAAGGCACCCAGAACAACAATGCAAAACACCACAACGACAAAGCCCTGACCGCCCATCGGATCGTTGCGACCGGCAACAGCCATCACCAATCCGGCAAGCGCGAGAATGAGCGAAATACCTATCGCTGATTGTCGCTCTGTCTTTGTAAGTCCACCAACCATATCATTTCCCCGCATCTATTCGGCGCGCAATGAATGCTTGTTTTACTGGGATAAAGCGAAGCATTCGCAAAAGAGCATTCAAATTGCCTATTTAAATATATAGGCCAGCCAAAAGCCCGCAATCGCGAAGTGTGAACTCCGCCTGCGACATAGTCATTCACCCACACCTAGATATAGGTGTTTTCACTCTCAGTATTCTTACTTATAAAACGCAACTAAGTCCGCATAAAGACTTAACCGAAACCCTACATCCGGCGCACGACAAATCCCGGCGCGTGCTTGATGACGAGCATGATAAGCTGCCACCAGCGGGGTGTGTACAAGATACCATTCTTGCCTGAAGAAACGGCGGAAACAATAGCATTTGCAATGTCGGAGGCCGAAGCCCAGAGCGCCCCTTTCTTGAAGGCGGCGGTCATCTTCGTGTCCACGAAACCCGGTTTTACAACAAGGACTTGAACACCTTTTGAGGCAAGGTCGAACGCCATGCCTTCGCCGAGTACAGACAATAGTGCCTTTGACGCCCCATAGATGTAGTTGGAAGGACGACCCCGATCACCGGCAACCGAGGATAAAACCACGAGATGGCCGGAGCCTTGGGCGACGAGGATATTGCCGATTTCGATCATCAAAACGCTCGGAGAAACTGTGTTTACCTGCAAGAGATCGAGCGTTTCCTGTGAGAGATTGATGCATTTCTCTTGTTCAGGCAGAACACCATGCGCGATGAGCGCCACATCGATGCCGCCCAGCGACTTATCCACGGTTTGACACAGAGCTGGCAGCGAAGCGATGTCGGCCAGATCGGCCACATGCGTCTCAACGCTGTCCGCACCCCGCGTCTTGAGGTCGGCAGCAATGTCGTCGAGCGCGGTCTGGTTGCGAGCGACCAGAAAAAACTTTGTCCCCGCTTTTGCAAAGGCCCGCGCTGTGGCCTCGGCAATGCCGGATGTTGCTCCGAAAATCACGATACGCTGCATTATTTTATCCCCATGACGCGGCGGGCAAATCCGGAACTGAATCGCGGATCAACAAATTTCAAAAAAGTATCCAGCTGCGGATAGCCGCGCGTGAATGTCTCGGACGACATGCGTGCATCCTTGGCCGGATAGACACGACCACCCGCCGCAGCGACAATCGCATCAAGCCGGTCGAGCAAAGAGAATGTGGACGCATCACGGATCGGAAAGTCGAGTGCGAGCGTAGCCCCCTCCATCGGGAAAGACAAAAGCCCCGGCGAGACGCGCGAACCGAATGTCTTGAAGACGACCAGAAACGAACCCTGCCCCGAACGACTGATCTCTGACAGAAGCGCCTTGGACACATCGCGCTGCGCGGCGACCGGCACCACACATTGATATTGCAACAAACCTTTCGGACCGTAGATACGGTTCCAATGCGCGATTGCATCAAGCGGATAGTGGAACGAATTGTAATGCCAGAGACGCTCGACGATCTCGGCCTGCTGACGGTGATAATAAGCCCAGTTAAACGGCTTGAGCGTCAAACGATTGACGAGCGAGATGGGCGGCATGACGGGAACAGCAAGAGGCAAAGCCCGACCAGCCTTCGCCCCGCTGGCGGCCACTTCATCGGCGCTGGCAAGATTGGCAGCCATGAAAATGCCGCGACCCAGCGCATCACCTGAAGCCAGGCAATCGATCCACGAGACGGTATATTCGTGATCTTCCAATGCATCGGCACTGAGCGAGAAGAACTCGTCGAGATGACCGAACTTAACCGAACGGCCTGACAGAAAAGCGGTTGGCGCATGTTTGAGCTGCACAGTGGCAAATGTAATAAGGCCGGTGAGCCCGAGACCGCCAATCGTCGCGGCAAAGAGATCTGCATTCTCAGCCGGTGAACACAAACGCCGCTGTCCGTCCGATGTGACAAGCTCGAAGGACAGGACATGCGCGCCGAACGTGCCCGCATGATGATGGTTCTTGCCATGCACATCATTGGCAATGGCACCACCGACAGTCACAAATTTGGTGCCCGGCGTGACCGGCAAAAACCAGCCGCGTGGCAGGGCAAGCTCAATGATCTCGGCGAAAGTGACACCTGCCTCGCAAGCCAGCACACCTGTCTCGTCATCGAACGAGATGAACCGGTCAAGCGCCTGAGCGCCGAGCAAAAGCCCGCCAGTATTGAGGCAACTATCGCCATAGCTGCGCCCGCGCCCATAGGGCAGCAAAGACGTGGCATCGACTGCCGGTATGGCAGCATGCCGGTTCCGCAGCAGAAGCAATTCCTGCGCATCCGCAGGATAGTGCCCCCAATTCGCATTTTTAAGTATTGCCCCCTCACCCATGGTCAGAACGCCGCCAAAACGAGGACCACAAAGCACAGCAGGAATACGACCCGGCTGGGATTGTCCTTCATGGCAAAGACAATGGGATCATCATGCATCTCACCGCGATGCGTCTTGAGCCAGACCCGACTGATCCAGAAGAGAACCAGCGGCGCGAAAAGCCAGAGCAATTGATGATGCACATAAAGCGCGCGGCTCTCCGGCGCACTGACATAAAGCGCCAGAACGACCACGCTTGCATAGCCTGCGGCCACACCCAGAACTTCAAGCATGTAAAGATCGTCATGGCGATAGCCGCGCCCTGCAATCTGTGTTGTGCCGCCCTCGCGCATCGATACCAGTTCGGCCACACGCTTGACGATGGCAAGACTGAGAAAAATGAAAATCGAAAAAGCCAGAAGCCAGGGCGACAGAACAACACTGGCCGCCACAGCACCGGCAATGATGCGCAACGTGTAAAGCGTCGCGAGCGTAAACACATCAACCAGCGCACGGCGCTTGAGATCGAACGAATAGGCGATGGTCAGCATATAGTAACCGGCAAGCACCAGAGCGAATGCCGGACCGGCGAGAAACGCCAACCCGAAACCCGCAACGACCAGAAAGGGCCAGACCACAAGCCCCTGCACCACAGGCAGGTCGCCTGCTGCAAAAGGCCGGAAGCGTTTGCGCGGATGCTGACGGTCGGCGGCCAGATCGAGAAGGTCGTTCAGGATATAGACGCTGGAAGCAGTGATGTTGAAGGCCATAAAACCGATCAACAAAAGGCTGACGCGCTGCATATCCAGAAAATCATGCGCCAAAACAAGCGGAACGAACATCAGCGAGTTCTTGACCCATTGATGCAAACGCAACGCCTTGACCCAGAGCAACAGACGCGACCGGCGCGGAGAACGGAACACATGATCGAATGTGATACGGGCCGAAAGCTCTTTCTCGCGCCGCGCAGAGGACACAACCAGCACGGCTGAGCGGGCCGCCTGCCAGACCGGCAGATCAACTGAACTGTCACCAATATAGGCAAAGGCATCGAAACGCGCTTTCAGCGCATCGGCCTTGGCCTGACCTGTGAGATTGATTGCATCGTCGCTGGAAAATGTTTCGGCAAAGATGCCAAGTTCTTTCGCAATGGCACCGACGATCATTGCATTGGCGCCCGACGCCAAAACGAGACGACGGCCACGCGCATGCTCGACACGCAACCAGTCCAGCAAGTCGGCATGATAAGGCAAGGCGGACGCGGAAAAACACACACGCCGCGCAATCTCGGCTTTGACACGCGCCTTGCCGCCCAGCAACCAGATCGGCAATAGGAAGAGGCACCAAGGACGCTGCTTGATGAGCAGCAGCAAGGCTTCCATCAATGTGTCGCTGCGCACCAGCGTGCCGTCGAGATCGACACAGAGCGGAACATCGATTGGGAGTTCAAGTTGCGCAGGGACCCGCGATCCAGTGTCCGTTTCGATATTCACGTCGCTACGTGGGGATTCGTCGTTCAAAAGCCGCTCCTGCCGCACTCGTCCGGAAATCCGGTTCGTCGATCATCCAATTCTGTCACTACTCTATGTCAGAAAAGATCACCAAGAATGAAGAATGCCCAGAAAAAGCGCCGAGTTCCGCGCTTTTATCGAAACCGTCTCAAAACGAAACAATCAAGGGCAAATACAGAGCCGTTCAACGGAAGAGCAGAACCGGAATCTTGCAGGAGCGGACCATTTCAGTCGTGGTCGAGCCGATGATGAGATTGCGAATCCGCGAATGTCCGAAGGCCCCCATGACGAGCAGGTCGATCCCGTCTGTCTCGATAGCTTGCGTGATGACATCTTCAGGGTGACCGACACGAATATCGGCGCTGACCTTGCGCCCTGCTGTTTCCAACAGAACACGCGCGGTATCAAGCCGTGCACGGTTTTCCGATGTATCCGCTCCGGCGCTGAGGAGATGACATTCAATATCGGCAAAGAGCGGACTTGCCGCAATATAGGCAACAGCCTTCAATGCACTCTGCCCGCCATCGAAAGCGACAAGCAGACGCCTGATCGGCTTGAAAGCACGCGAGGCAACCAGCACAGGGCGATGACTTGCCCGCACGACGCGCTCCAGATTGGAGCCAAGATGCAGTTTGGCAAAATCAGCCGCCTCGCCACGCTTGCCGATGACGATGAGTTCTGCATCCTGCTCGAAGGACTGGATCGTCTCGACAATATCTTCGTTACGCAGCTTCGTAGCAATTTTGCTGACGCCGTGATCCTTGAGGACGGTGGCGGCATCATCGAGAATAACGCGACCACGCTTATGCGCGAGCTTGGCTTTTTGCTCATCCATCTCGGCAAGTTCGGCGAGCAATGTGGTGCGTGCACCCAAACCGATGGAACCGCTGAGATTGACCGGCGCACTGGCAATGTCGCGCCGTCCCAGAACATGAATCAACTCGACTGACATGGGACCGCGCATGGCCGCCCATGCCGCATGGTCGCAAACGCTTTGCCCGTAAATCGATCCGTCGATCAATGCAATCAGTTTGGCCAATCCGAAATCCCCCTGTTTCGTCAGTTTAGTCGCCGGAAATCAATGCCCCATCAATTTTTCCATCGCGCCCGGCTCGCCATGAATAGCGAGCTTGTCCACGATGGTTTCACTGGCCTTGTTAAGGCCGATAATATTCACATCGGCACCTTCGCGCCGGAACTTGAGCACAACAGTGTCGAGTGCTGCGACACTGGAAATGTCCCAGATATGCGCAAGGCTGACATCAATCGTCACCTTATCCAAGGCTTCCTTGAAATCAAAGCCGGTGGAAAATTCGCCTACGGACGCAAAAAACACCTGTCCTTCAACAAGATATGTGCGCTCGCGACCATCCGCAGAAAGTGTGGAGGTGATGCGGAAAAGCTGTGAAATCTTCCAAGTGAAGAAAATGCCCGACAGCAACACGCCAACAAGAACACCGATGGCAAGATTATGCGTGGCGACCACAACCACCACAGTGGAGAGCATGACAATGCTGGAGCTACGCGGATGGTCGCGCAGATTTTTCAGCGATGACCAGCTGAATGTACCGATCGACACCATGATCATGATGGCCACAAGTGCAGCCATGGGAATGGCACTGACAATATCGCCCAGCAGCACGATCATGAAGAGCAGGAAGATGCCCGCGCAGAATGTGGACAGGCGGCCACGGCCACCCGATTTCACATTGATCATGGACTGGCCGATCATAGCGCAACCAGCCATGCCACCGATAAAGCCGGTGAAGAAATTGGCAATGCCCTGCCCCACACATTCGCGGTTCTTGTCGCTGGTCGTATCAGTGAATTCGTCAACGATGGAGGCTGTCATCAGCGATTCCAGAAGACCGACGGCGGCCACCGCTGCCGAATAAGGCAGGATGATCCAGAGGGTTTCCAGATTGAGCGGAATGTCAGGCAGCAGAAAGATCGGGAATGTGGATGGCAACTCGCCCATATCGCCCACCGTGCGCAAATCAAAACCGAAATAGATGGTGATGGATGTCAACACCACGATGCAGACAAGCGGCGACGGCACGGCCTTGGTGAGAAGCGGAAAGAGATAGATGATGGCAAGTCCCGCCGCGACCATGACATAGGTGAGCGAGGGCACATTGATCAACTCGGGCAGTTGCGCCATGAAAATCAGGATGGCCAGCGCATTGACGAAACCTGTCATGACAGAGCGCGAGACAAAGCGCATGACATAGCCCAATCGCAGCAGACCGGCGGCGACCTGTATCAGGCCGGCGAGCACTGTGGCGGCCAGCAGATATTGCAACCCGTGTTCCTTGACCAATGTGACCATGAGAACGGCTGTGGCGGCAGTGGCCGCAGAGATCATGCCCGGACGCCCGCCGACAATCGCCGTGATGACCGCAATCGAGAAAGAGGCATAAAGGCCGACCTTGGGATCGACACCGGCAATGATGGAAAAGGCAATGGCTTCGGGAATAAGGGCCAGCGCCACGACGAGGCCCGACAGAACATCGCCACGAATATTGCCGAACCATTCTGTCCGCATTTTCAGGAGCATTTCGGAATTCACGGGGCCATGCCTCCAAGCAAGCGGCACCCGAGCTGAACCATGCGGGCAACCATGCAAAACAATATGTCGAAACGGGCGGCGCGAGAGAGCATCGCGCAAGCGCGGGGGCTATGCCCCCGATATGGACCGAGGGAATAAAGCGCCATCGCGGAGGCGGCAAGCCTTTTCCCCCGATATGACAGTGATAAGCTGGAATGCGCGTCCACCTGACGCATAAATGCCCCCTTTGCACCTGAAAAACGCCAGATGACAACAAACACGCCTCCTGCCTCGCACAGCATTTTGTGCCTCAACCAAGGCTTGCTGGAAGCCCGTGTCGCCCCGCATGCGGGGGGCAGTCTGGCGGGGCTAAGCGCCAATGGCCGACCTGTGCTGCGCGTGACGCCGGACGAGACATCGACCGACCCGCTGACCATGGCCTGCTATCCGCTGCTGCCTTTTGTCGGCCGGATCGGCTTTGGCAAGTTCCGCTTTGAAGGACGCGAAGTGACGCTGCCCCCGCATCCGATCTCGGCCCCTCATGCGCTGCACGGGCTGGGCTGGCAACGCATGTGGCAAGTGGAACAGGTGGACGAACAAAGCGCTGTTCTGACACTGGAACATGATGGCGCGAGCGACTGGCCATGGCGCTTTTCGGCAAAGCAGAAATTTGCACTGGATGAACGCGGGCTGACCATCACGCTTGCCATGACCAACCGCTCGGACACAGCCATGCCCGGCGGGCTGGGGCTGCACCCGTTTTTCCCCGACCGGCAAAAAGCGCGGCTGACGGGCGACCTGCCGCATATCTGGGAAGGCTCGGCGGACGGGCTTCCCTTTCGGCGGTCCGATGTGAGCGCTGTGCATAATTTCACACGCGGGCGGCGCATTGCCCCGCTGACGCTCGACAATTGTTTTTCAGGTGGCAAAGACCCTCTGGACATCGGCTGGGAGGACCGCAGCCTGCGCGTGACACTGCATGGTGCCGACGGCAGACGCGCGGCAGACCACACGGTTGTCTATACGCCGCAAATGGAAGATTTCTTCTGTGTGGAGCCGGTGAGCCATGTGCCCAATGCGGTCAACCATGCCGATGACAGCGCGATCAACGGCTTTCGACGCCTTGCATCCGGCGAGAGCATGGAACTGGCTTGCCGCTTTGAGGTGAGCGGACTGGGCTGAGCAAAAGACGCTTACTGGCGATGCGCCTCGATGGGTTCAAACTCGGCTTCTGTCGCCGTTTTCAAAGTCTCGATCTGGGCTTTGGAGCCTTCGGCCATGGGGCGGGCTGTGGCTGTCTTTTCATCCGGCTGACGGAAGAAACTATAAGACAGTGTGATCGTGCGGATGGAGAGCGCATCGATATCGTCGAGCATTTCGGGATCGACGAAAAAGACAACCGGCATACGCGCGCTTTCGCCCGGCGCGAGCTTTTCTTCTGTAAAGCAGAAGCACTGCACCTTGGAGAAATAATAACCGGCAGCCGCAGGCGTCACATTATAGGTGGCGCGCGCGGTGATGGTCTTGTCCGTCAGGTTCTTGGCATGAAAGAAGACCGTGGTCGGCAGACCGATATGGGTCTCGACGACGCGCTGCTCGGGCGAGAATTCCCAATCGAGATCGGGCGAGACATTGGTGTCGAACCGCACGGTGATGGCAGGGCCGATACCCGTTGTCACCGTCTCGGTATCCAGCGAGCGGCTGACCGTGGTGGTGCCGCCATAGCCGGTGGCTGCGCAGAACAGACGGTAAAGCGTGGGCGAATAGGCAACCGCTGTCGTCATGATGCCGATCAGCACAAGAGACATGAGGACAGAAGGCCAGATTGGAGCACGCGGTTTCTTTGTCATGGCCATGAAAATAGGGTGAGCAAGCCGTTTCCGGCAAGAGTGGCCGATTGCCACGTCCAAGCCCCTCAAATGGTAAGGGTCTGACGCGACGGAAGCCACATAATCCAGCCGGAAAGCTTGGGTTTTGCCGAAAACTTCGTCATGCTGCGAGCCTGACCTGCCACTTAAAGAGCAGGCAAAGAAGAAATGCTGTTATCGGGGAGTAGCATCGTGTTTTCAAAGACGCCAAAAATCCGCATTGGGCACCGCGCACATATATGGCTGGGGGCTATGCTGATGGCCTCGGCCTCCACGCTCACTATGAGCAATGCCGCGAAAGCCGAAGATAGCGGCGGCGAACTCTCGGGCACGCAGGTCGTGACATTGGATGAACTGGTCGTGACATCGACAGGCTTTGGCCAGCCCCGCGCAAGGCATCCCGGCAATATCTCCAAGATCAGCGGCACCGAAATCCAGTTCGAAAAACCGCAACAGCCAAGCGAAATCCTCAATCAGGTCGCAGGCGTGGGGATCGAACAAGGCAGCGGCGTCGAACACCTGACGGCGATCCGCTCGCCCGTGCTGACAGGCGGCGCGGGCGCTGGCTCCTTCCTCTATCTGGAAGACGGCGTGCCGCTGCGCGCGGCAGGCTTTGGCAATGTGAACGCGCTGATGGAATCGATCACCGAAGGGGCTGGCGGCATCGAAGTGGTGCGCGGGCCGGGCAGCGCGCTTTATGGCTCCAATGCCGAACATGGTCTCATCAATGTGCTGAGCATGGCACCATCCGACGAGACAGAAGCCCGCCTGACAGGCTGGCTCGGACCGCATGGCAACCAGAACCTCAACGGCTCGGCCTCAAGCTCGATCACGGATGCAGGCGGCACGGTCCACGGCTTTCGCGGCACATTCGCGCTGAACGAGGATGGCGGCTTTCGCGATGACAGCGGCTATGGCCAGCAAAAGCTGCAACTGCGCTACGACATCACAAATCCCGAGACGCGCATCCGCACAACGCTGAGTGCGATCAATCTCAATCAGGAAACGGCGGGCTATATCACCGGCTTTGATGCCTACAAGGACCCCGCCGTTTACAAGACCAATCCTGACCCCGATGCCTATCGCGATGCCTGGGCGGTGCGCGGCGCCATGCGGGTGGAGCATGATCTTTCCAAAAGCGAGACCATCGCCATCACACCCTATTTTCGCAAAAACGGCATGGAATTCCTGATGCATTTCCTGCCCGGCACACCAGTGGAAGAAAGCGGCCACTGGTCGGCGGGCCTGCTGACCAGCTATGAAAAGCGCCTGAGTGGCGGCCACAAGATCATTGTCGGCATAGACAGCGAATATACAGACGGTTATCTGAGCGAAATCCAGTCCGGCCCCGCAGTTGCAGGCTATGTGACCGGCACGCATTACGACTACGACATCAAATCGACCGTGATTGCGCCCTATCTGCACACGGTCTGGAGCCTGACACCGGCAACGGAACTTACCGCCGGTCTGCGCTATGAATTCACGCGCTACGAGTATGACAATAAAGGCGGGCCGACGAGCGCCCTGCTCTATGCCGCCGACCGCAGCGCAAGACCTGATGACCGGACCGACACTTATGCAATCCCGACACCTAAGCTGGGGCTGGTACATGTCTTCTCCGACGAGCTGACCGGCTTTGCCAATATCGCCCGCGCCGCCCGCGCCCCGCAGACAACCGACATATACCGATTGCAGAAAGTGCCCGGCACGGCCTTCGCCATTGATCCCGGCTCCGTCGATCCTGAAATTCTCGACAGTATCGAAATCGGTGCGCGTGGCCGCATCGGTCAGGCACGATATGAAGTCTCGACCTACTACATGAAAAAACGGAACTACACGTTCCGCGATTCAAGCGGCAATACGATCTTTGATGGCCGCACACGCCATGTCGGTATCGAGGCCGAAATCGCCACGCCGCTGATCTGGAATTTCGACATTGCCGCCAGCGCAACCTATGCCCGCCACACATATGAGTTCAACAATCCGGCTGACGGCATTGTCTCGGGCAATGATGTGGATAGCGCACCACGTACACTGTCCAATGTGCGACTGGGCTACAGTTTCCACGACACACGCGGGCGACTGGAACTGGAATGGGTGCATATGGGCTCTTATGAAACCGATGCCGCCAATCTGCACAGCTATAGCGGCCATGACCTGCTGAACCTGCGGGCCGATTACAGCCTGACCGACAAGCTTTCTGTCTTCGGACGCATCTCTAATTTGCTCGACACGCGCTATGCCGACCGCGCCGACTATACGGGCTTTGGCGGGGACCGCTATTTCCCCGGCGAGGACCGCGCGCTCTATGCCGGTGCAACGGTCCGCTTCTGATCAGAGGCGGACCCGCAACACCCGATACGATCGACCGGCCTTTAAGCTTGTCGCAATGCGGCCATGACCTGATCAAGATTAGGCACTAAGATATGTGCCGATATCGCAGAACAGACTGTATTCCGACCAAAGGCATGCCAATGGCCAAGCAATTTCCTGCACTGACGCCTGAACAGCACGCATTCATCGAGCGCCAGCATATTTTCTTCACGGCATCGGGCGCGAGCGAAGGACATATCAACCTCTCCCCCAAGGGGCTGGACGGTTTACGCGTGCTCGGGCCGAACGCAGTCGTCTATCTGGACCGCACAGGCAGCGGCAATGAAACCGCCGCAATGATGCGGCTGGACGGACGCCTGACGATCATGTTTTGCGCTTTCGAAGGGTCGCCGATGATCCTGCGGCTTTACGGACAGGGTCGCATTCTCAAGCGCGGCAATGCGGAATATGCCGCGCTGCTGGAAACCGCTTTCGGAGGCGAGGAGCCGGCAGGCGCACGCCATATGGTGCGGCTTGATTTCGATCTCGTACAGACCTCATGCGGTTTTGCCGTGCCCCTATATGAATACCAGCGCGAGCGCGTGGCGCTGACGCGCTGGGCCACAGCACGCGGAGAAGAAGGGCTGGACACTTATCGCCGCCAGAAGAACGTGACGAGCCTTGATGGCTATCCCACCGGGTTGCTTGATCCGGCCGACGCCGAACTGTCCTGATCCCTTTGTCCCCCGACATGCGAGCAAGATGAGTTTTTTTGCAGACATATGGCCTATAGCCCTGGCCGCCATTCAGTTTGGCGCGATGCTGGGTGCGGCGGGCCATGCCATGCTGACAAAAAGCGATGTGCGCTCGGCGGCAGGCTGGGTGGGCTTCATTCTGCTTGTGCCATTTCTGGGTTGGCTGATCTATCTGCTGATGGGCGTGAACCGTATTCAGCGCCGCGCCCGCGAATTGCGTGGCGCACCGCGCGGTACGATCCTGCCGCTGCCAAAGCGCCGCCAATCCGAACTGCCCTCTCTTGATCACGAACCCCGCCGCGAGTTGGAAAGCCTTGCCCGTTTCGGCCAGAAAGTGCTGGCTGAGAATTACGAAGCCGATAACAGCATCGAAATTCTGACCAATGGCGACGAGGCATATCCCGCCATGGTGGCCGCTATTGACAAGGCGACACGCTCGCTGGCGCTCTCGACCTATATTTTCAACAATGACGCGGCGGGCGAAATTTTTCTCGATGCGATTTCACGCGCCATTGATCGCGGCGTGCGCGTGCGTGTCCTGATCGACGGCGTCGGCTCGTGGTACTCGCGCCCCTCCATCATTCCCGAATTGCGCCGTCGCAATATCAATTATGCGCGTTTCCTGCATTCGTTCACACCCTGGCAAATGCCTTACCTCAACATGCGGAACCATCAGAAAATTCTGGTGGTGGACGGAAAGCTGGGCTTTACCGGCGGCATGAATATCTCGGAAGGCAATCTGACAAAGCGCAATCCGAAAAAGCCGATACTGGATTATCACTTCCGCATCGCCGGACCAGTGGTCAGCCAACTCATGCACACCTTTGCCTATGAGTGGACTTTCACAACAGGCGAAATTCTGGACGGAACGGACTGGTTTCCTCCTACAGACAATATGTCCGGTGACGGCCAGATTATCGCACGCGCCCTTCCTGCCGGTCCCGATCAGGGGATCAATCCGATCCGCTGGACTTTGCTGGCCGCCCTTGCCGAAGCGCGCGAGACGATCCGCATTGTCACACCCTATTTCCTGCCCGACAGCACATTGAGCACCGTTCTGTCTGTCGCCGCCATGCGCGGTGTACAGGTGGATGTGGTGTTGCCATCCAAAAGCAATCTGCGCTTTGTTGACTGGGCAGCCACACCGCAACTGGCATGGCTGACGGAAGCGGGTGTGCGCGTATGGAAAACCAACGGACCGTTCGAGCATTCCAAGCTGATGACGATTGACGCGATGTGGTCCATGGTCGGTTCGGCAAACTGGGATGGACGCAGCCTGCGGCTCAACTTCGAATTGAACCTCGAATGTTTTGATGCGGGGTTTGCCCGCAAACTCAACCGCCTGATCGACACAAAAATCGCAACGGCGACACAAGTGACGCATAAGGATATTTCTGCCCGTTCCCTGCCCGCCCGGTTGCGCGATGCGACGATTAGGCTCGCGTCACCCTATTTGTAAGGGAAAGCCACGCCTTATAATCGTCACGTTGCTTATGCAAAGTCACCACATCTCACACGGGCCTTTGAACAAAACGGAAGGAACGAGATATGTCTGACAAGAGCTCGAAAGCCTCCGACGCCAAGCTGGACGCCGAACTGGAAGATTTGCGCGCCGAGGTCGAACGCCTTACCAAAGCACTGGACGAGGCCAAAACAGCCATGCGCGAAAGTCTTGGCGAACACGCCGAAACCCTGCGCGAGAAAGCAGAAAATGTCGGTGGCGAAATCAATGACAAAGCGAAAGAAGGCTGGCACGAACTCCAGACCCAGATTGCCGAAAAGCCTGTGCAAAGCGCATTGATTGCACTGGGTATCGGCATTGTCCTTTCCCGCCTCCTGTCCCGCTAAAGGCAGACACCATGTCACAGACATCCGAAAAATTACGCAGACTGGCTGAAGTGGAGTGGCTGCGCGCCGAAGTGGAAACACGCAGACTGGCACGCAGACTGCTCTGGACCACCATTGCCACCTGCGTCGGATTGCTGGCGCTGGCTGTGCTCGCCTATGCCGGGTTTCTGATCCTTGCCGCACAAATCGGCACAATCTATGCGGCGCTGGTGACTGGCAGCGCGCTGGCACTGATCGCGGCCATTGCAACCGTTCTGGCAATGCGCAATCCCAGCCGTGCGCAACAACTGGAAAACGAAATCCTCGCCCGCGCTATCGAAGATGCACGCGAGGATCTGCGCGTCGAAATCCAGACGCTGGAAGAGCAGATCAAAGCGGTGACAAGCGGTATCACACCGCTCTTCGGCAAGAAGCAGGCTGATGCCGAAAGCGCTGCTGGCAACAATCTTGGCAACCTTGCCGCTATCGTGATGATCTTAAAGGCCCTCGGCGCAATGAGCCCGACACTTGACCGCTATATCAAACCTGTTCTGAAAATCATCGACTAAAGGATGATCGGATCAGGCAACCGGCTCGACCAGCAAGACGCCATCGGCCTCACCCGTCACGCGCACAGATGCGCCCGCTGGCAGATCGGGGCCTGAGGCCAACCACAAAGTATCACCGATCTTCAGCTTGCCGCGTCCATTCACAATCGCCTTCTCCAGCGCGAAGCTGCGCCCGATATAGGATTGCGCCCGCTGGTTGAGCAGCGGGCGATCGCTGACAATGGGATGACGCCCCAGCCAGCGTCGTGACGCCCAGACAAACACCACCGACAAGACGGCAAAAGCCGCAATCTGGGTAAGTTCGCCAATGGGAAAAACATAGGTCAATGCGCCGACGACAGCGGCCGCCGCAGCCAGCCAGATAAAGAAAATCCCCGGAATAAGAAGCTCAAGAATGCCGAGAATGACGGCAACGATCCACCAGGTCCATTGTCCCAGCTCTGTCAGAAAAGCGTCCATGACCGAAGCGTCCTTTCTTATTCCGCGCCACGGCTGGGCGGAACACTGCCAGCACCTGTGCGACGTCCAAGCGTGGTCGCCGCTTCGCCGAAAGTCTCGCGCGCAATCTCGCCGATACCACCAATTGCACCAATGACGCTTGCCGCTTCAAGCGGCATGAGCACCAGTTTCTGATTGGGTGCAGAAGCCACATCTCTCAAAGCCTCGACATATTTGGTTGCCACGAAATAGTTGAGCGCCTGCACATTACCACCGGCAATCGCGTCACTGACAACCTGCGTCGCCTTGGCTTCGGCTTCCGCCTCACGCTCGCGCGCCTCGGCATCACGATAAGCAGCTTCGCGGCGACCTTCAGCTTCCAGAATAGCGGCCTGCTTTTTGCCTTCGGCAGCCAGAATAGCAGCCTGACGCATGCCCTCGGCTTCAAGAATGGCGGCACGTTTTTCACGTTCCGCCTTCATCTGACGCGCCATGCTGTCAATAATGTCGCGCGGCGGGGCAATGTCCTTGATCTCGATACGCGTGACTTTAAGGCCCCATGGATGGGTCGCCTCGTCCACGACTGTGAGAAGACGCGCATTGATGCTGTCGCGCTGGGAGAGCAACTCATCAAGGTCCATGCTGCCCATGACAGTACGCACATTGGTCATGACGAGATTGAGAACCGATAGCTGGAGGTTGGACACCTCGTAAGACGCCTTGGCAGCATCCAGCACCTGATAGAAGACAACGCCATCGACTGTGACCATGGCATTGTCACGGGTGATGACCTCCTGGCTCGGCACGTCGATCACGGTTTCCATGACATTGACCTTGGCCCCGATGCGGTCAACGAAGGGTGTGATGATGCCAAGACCGGGCATCAGGCTATGGGTGTAGCGACCGAAACGCTCGACCGTATAGACATAGCCCTGCGGGACGATCTTGATCGCCTTGAGCAGGAAAAGAATGGCCAGAAACAAGCCCGCAATTACGAAATATGTGCCGCCAAACATGGTCGAATCCTCCTCATAAACCGTGCCCAGTCTAGCAAGACCTGACGCTGGCACGACTAAAATCGGCGCTTCAGGCAAAACAGGTTAGGAAAACACAAATTTTCGGCAGGCCGCCACTTAGATCATCCTTAAAAATCCAAGGATAGAACAGACAGTCATGTGCTCTGTCGCACAAAGCAGGCCTTGTCCATATCCTGAACCGGAATTGCCCCAGAATGCGTCAGCCCAAACCTGTATCCGACCATAAGCCCCCGATGGGTATCGGCATTTTTATGATGCTCGCAGGTTTGATGGTGACCCTTGGCTGCGCTGTGGCACCCCAGCCGCAGGACGAGAGCATCGCGCTGATATTTATGCCCGGTACCGGCTATCCCGAAATCACTGCCCGCCTCGACAAAATGAACGCCCGCGCCATGCGGATCGGCTCGGGCGAAAATATTGTCATTGCACGGTTTTATGACGGCTGGTCGCTGCCCGCGCTCTGGCAGGCAGGCGCCCTTATGCCGCTGAAAGCGCGCGCCGTAGGCGACTGCCTCAATGCGAACCCGAAATACGCCGCCCTCACGCTCAACAGCACACCCGTCAGATTGGACTAAACCATGTCGTCAATCGATCGCATTCGCTCCAACGCGTTGCCCTTTCTGATCGCTTATCTGTGGTTGCATGTACCGCTGATCGCGGGTATCGGCCTTTGGCTCGGTGGCAACTGGATGCCCGCAACAATCAGTGGTGTCCTATTCGTCGGAATTGCAACATTCATGTGGCGCAGCAATCCGCATGCAGCAACGACTCGTATGATCACGGCTGTGTCTTTCATGGTGTTGGTCATGCTGCTGGTCGATCAGGGACGCCTCAGCCCCTGGCAGATCGACACGCATCTCTATTTCATGGCCGCGCTGGCCATGCTCGTCGTGCTGGTGGACTGGCGCGCCATTGTTCTGGCGGCAGGCGTCGTCGCCATTCACCACCTGACACTCAATATCGTGCTGCCCGACCTGCTCTGGCCCGGCGGCACGGACTATGCCCGTGTGCTTCTGCATGCGCTGATTGTGGTGGTGGAATCCGCTGCTCTGATCTATGGCGCATTTCGCATGGAAGAAGCGGTGCTGAACGCCGAAGAGGCTGTGACACGCGCCCATGCAGCCGAACAGGAAGCGACGGACCTCTCGCGCCAGCGTGTGGAAGACGAAAACCGCAGCAGCAGAGAACGTCAGCAGAGCCGCGAGCATTTGTCGGATGAATTTGAAAGCATGATCGGCGGCATTGTAACCGCATTGAGTGAACGCTCGGCCCGCATGCAGACAACAACCCATTCCATGGTCGCATCAGCCATGCGCACCAGCGAGCTGGCTGACACAGTGGCCAATGAAACAGGCCATGCGACACAAAGCGTCGAGACTGTGAGCGCGGCAGCGGCAAGCCTTGGCAGCGCGGTGGATGAAATTGCCCGTCAGGTCGCATTGTCGAGCGAAATGGCACAAGCCGCCATGGTGGAAGCCGAAGAAACAGACGGCACGGTGCACACATTGTCGGAAAGCGCCACACGCATCAGCGAAGTGATCGGCCTGATCACCAGTATTGCGGAACAGACAAACCTGCTGGCGCTGAATGCCACAATCGAGGCTGCACGTGCCGGAGACGCGGGACGTGGATTTGCCGTGGTGGCTTCTGAAGTCAAAACACTGGCCAACCAGACAGCTGAAGCAACCACCGGCATTACAGCCCAGATCAAGGAAATCCAGGATGCTACGGGCCTCACCGTGAATGCCATCGGCTCGATCCGTGACCGCATTTCCAAGGTCAATGAAATGAGCCGCGCGATTTCGGATGCAGTAACCTTGCAGAACGAAGCGACACGCAACATCACGCAGAGCACGCATCAGGCAGCTGACAGCACCAATGAAGCAGCCCGCGCTGTAAGCAGTGTGCGCAATGACACAAGCGAAACAGTGGAAACCGCAAATCTGGTTGCCACCACCGCCAATGAACTAGCGGGAGATGTGACAAAGCTTGAACGCGAAGTGGCGAGCTTCCTCAACTCGATCCGTGTGGCCTGAAGCGCACATTTGACAGACCGGATGCAAAGCTGAACATGATCGGCTAGATTTCCTGCTCCCATTCACGGAGACGGAAAACCATGAAGCTCTTGTCCTCGCCCACATCGCCCTTCGCCCGCAAGGTCCGCGTTCTGATCCGTGAAAAAGGGGCAAGCGACAGGGTGGAAGAGGAAATGGTGTCGGCTTTGTCCGACCCCGCCGAACTGCATGTCGCCAATCCGCTGGGCAAAGTACCGGCTCTGTTGCTGGATGACCGCACAACACTCTTCAACAGCCCGCTGATCTGCCAGTTTCTGGACGAAGAGTTGGACGGCCAAAAATTCCTGCCCCCATCCGGCAAAGCCTATTGGGCTGATATGCGGTTGCAGACCATCGGTGACGGCATGGCCGAAGCCTCTGTCTCAATCACATTCGAAAAGAACCGCCCCGAAGGCGAACGCTCGGCCATGTGGATAGGGCGCTGGCAACGCGCTGTCACGCGCTCGCTCGATCTGCTGGAAGCGGAAGCTGGCAAGCTCGATGCCGAGCTGACACTGGGACGCATCGCAGTGGGTTGCGCGCTCGGCTATCTCGACTTCCGCCATGGCGATATGGAATGGCGCAAAGGGCGACCGGCGCTCGCAGCCTATTTTGAAAAAATTTCAGGCCGGACCGCCTTCAAAGAGACAGTACCGGCCTGACAAAACCTGATGGTCAGGTGACAGAAATCAGCGCCAGGGTTCGACGAGAATCTTGGCGTGGATTTCCGGATTGCCGAGATCCTTGAAGGCCTGCTTGACGCCATCGACACCGACGCGACCAGTGACAAGCGGCGCTCCGTCGATCTTGCCTTCAGCCAGATGATGCAGTGTCAGCGCGAATTCTTCCGGCGTATAACCCAGCACAAATTGCAGATTGAGTTCCTTGTTGATGGCGAAGAAGGGTTCAAACTGGTCCTTCTCCATGCAGACACCGACAACAACAATACGCGCGGCCTTGGGCGCACCTTCCAGCATCTGCTGGATAATGCCGGGCACACCCACACATTCGAAAATAACGCCGGGACGCATCTTCGGACCCATGCCGAGAATGCTCATCAGGCTGCCAGCATCATAACCTTCCGGCGTGGCTTCCTGCTCCCAACGCTTATAGGGCGACTGGTCTGCCGGATTGAGCACAATATCGGCACCCATTTTTTCGGCCAACGCACGACGCGCCGGACTAAAATCCGCCGCAATGATGGGATGCACGCCCCTGATCTTGAGACCGGCAATGACGGCAAGACCGACAGGACCGCAACCAATCACAAGCGGCACATCATCATCTTTGAGATTGGCCTTCTCAACCGCATGCCAGCCGACCGCCATGGGTTCGGTAAGCGCGGCCTGTTCGGTCGGCAAACCATTGGGGACTTCCAACAGCAACATTTCGCTGAGCGCCATATGCTCGGCAAAGCCGCCGGGCATCTCGTTTGAATAGCCCACCGGATGGACCTGCGGGCGCTCGCCGTTCATCGTCATTGTGATGGGAACCGAGCAGACACGCGTGCCCTCTTTCAAGGTCTTCTGTGTGTTGGGACCATGCTCGACAATCTCGCCACAAAACTCGTGACCGAAAACAATATCGCGCTTGGTATCCATGCCGAAATTAGAGCCGGACCGCTTGGCCGCATCGACCATCTTGTCGGCATGGTGGAAGGCATGAAGGTCTGACCCGCAAATGCCGCAAGCCAGCGTTTTGACGATGACCTGTCCATCGGCAGCTTTGGGATCGGCAACAGTATCGACGACGAGATCGCCGTCGCGGAAAATGGCAGCACGCATTGAAATTCTCTCCTCCTGAGACGCTTTTTTGTCCGCGCCTTAATGTCGATATGCACCTATGCAATCAGGCGCGACGCCGAAGCGCAAGTCCGGTTCTGCCACGCTTTGCCGACGCGGGGGAATCGGACGAATTTCCACTCGTCGCGTCTTTATCCGGCCGACCTTGCACGCAATAAATTTCGCAAAGCAATCACCAGAATGGGCAATGCAAGCAGGAAGGTGAGCGCATTGGCTATGATGATGACAAGATCGTCGCGCATGATCCCGTAAACCATCCAGAGAAAGACGCCGACCGTAAAGCCGAGATACATGAGGACAGAAATACCCTCTGTATCCTGCGTACGGATGGTCTTGATCGCTTGCGGCACAAAGGAAAGCGTCGTGAGAAAAGCGGCCAGATAGCCGATATAGATACCCATAGAGATGAAAATCTTTCAAAGCCAGAACGCGCCAAGCGCCGCACAGGCGGCCACAATCATCCAGACCGGTAGCCGTGTCCAGAGCAATAGCGCAAAGGCCCCAAGTGCCATAACCGCATCCACGGGGGCAAGCAGCGCAGAGGTGGCAATGGGCGAGACAAGAGCAGCAGCGAGCAGACCAACCACCGACGCATTGACGCCCATAAGCCCTGCCCGCGCATACCGCCAGCGGGCCAGCAAAGCCCAGAAGGGCATGACACCCGGCACCAGCAGAAAGGACGAACCAAACATGGCAACAAGGCAAACAAGGGCAGGCACCACACCGCCCTGCCCGCTGACCCAGCCGACAAATCCGGCGAATGAAAACAATGGCCCCGGCACGGCCTGAGCAGCACCATAGCCCGCCAGAAAGAGATCGCGTCCGATCAGCCCCTGCGGCACCAACTCGGCTTCAAGGATGGGCAAGACCACATGCCCACCGCCGAAAACCAATGCCCCTGCACGATAGAAAATATCAGCCAGAGCAAGCAAAGGCCTGTCACCTGCCATTGCAACCGCAAAAGGCAAAGCGGCCAGAAGCAAGAAGAAGACAGCGATCAAGCAGATAGCCAGACGGCGCGAGACTGGAACGACAAGCGGCACATGATCCTGATCAACCTTGCCCGTCAGAAACAACGCACCCAGCGCACCACCGGCAAGCAGTACGAGCATCTGGACCATAATGGAGGGCACAGCAAGCAGGACAGCAAAAGCCAGTAGCACCAGAAGACCACGCGGCCAGTCCGGCGCCAGCGTGCGTGCCATCTGCAAAACGGCCTGCGCGACTACGGCGACCGCTACAATCATCAGCCCATGTGTAAGGCCGGCCATCCATGATGCGGAAAGTGCCGCCGTGCCCAACGCAAAACCGACAAGCAGCAAAACTGACGGCAATGTGAACCCGACCCACGCCGCAAAGAGACCGGCAAAGCCTGCCCGCATGAGACCGATCGCCATGCCGACCTGCGAACTGGAAGGGCCGGGCAGAAACTGCGCCATAGCCACAACTTCGCCATAGGCCCGATCATCGAGCCACTGGCGACGCTCGACAAACTCTGTGCGGAAATAGCCCAGATGCGCAACGGGCCCACCAAAGGAGGTGAGCCCGAGCTTGAAAAAAGCAAAAAAGATTTCCTGCCACGGTGCCATGAGGCTTACACGCCCCAGCCTTGCAAGACCGCCGCCTGTTGCCGCACACGCTCGGGTGAACCTAGCAACTGGCGATCAAGACCAATGCGCTTGAACCAGTAATGCAGGCCAAGCAAATCGGTAAAGCCCATGCCGCCATGCACTTCGGTGGCCGTGCGCGCAACAAAGCGGCCAATGTCACCCATATAGGATTTTGCATGGATCGCCATGAGAGAAGCTTCGTCAGGCATCTCGTCAAAAGCATGCGCGGCATACCAGACAAGCGAACGCCCCGGCTCGATCTCGGAAGCCATTTCGGCGCAAAGATGCTTGACCGCCTGAAACGATCCGATGACACGACCGAACTGCTTGCGTTCTTTGGCATAGTCCACAGCCTTGTCGATCATCATCCAGCCTGCACCCAAGACATCGGCTGCAAGCATAATGCGACCGGCATCAAGCATGCGCTGAAGGGTGGCTTTGGCATCGCCCTGATCAAGCGGCTCTGCTGCCACATTATCGAAACGCAATTCGCCCAGCGAACGGGTGAGATCGATGGAAGTGAGATCGATCTTGGTCACACCTTTCGCATCGGCAGGCACCAGATGCAGGCCACCTGCATTATCCGCCACGACAAAGACATTGGCCGCTGCAAAATCGAGCACGAAAAGCGACTTGCCATTGAGCTTGCCCGCAGACGCCGCGACGCCTGCGCCTTCGCGCGCACCTGACGCCTGCTCAGATACGGCGACACCGGCAATGGCTTCACCGCTGGCAAGTTTTGGCAACCACGCTTCTTTCTGGGTGGCTGTGCCAAGCGCTGCTATGGCCAGCGGTGCCATGACAGCACTGGCAATAAAAGGCACAGGCGTCACAAAACGCCCCAAAGCCTCGGTAATGAGCGCGGCATCAAGCAACTTGAGGCCCATGCCACCAAACTCCTCGTCGATGAGAAGTCCCGGCACACCGAGATCGACCAGCGCATGCCAGATATCATCCGGCCGCGCATCACGCGCATCTGCCACCGCACGCACGCGCTCCAGTGAAGATACCTTTTCCAAAGTCCGGCGCACGCTGTCCTGCATGAGCCGCTGGTCTTCTGACAATCCGAATTCCATGGTCCCTGCTCCCTTTACGCTTTTGCCGGTTTCGGTTCACGCGGCATACCCAGGCCACGTTCCGAAATGATGTTTTTCTGAATTTGCGCGGTACCACCACCAATGATGAGACCAAGATCGAACATATAGCGATGTTGCCAACTGCCGCCTGAGCGCAAATGGGGACTGCTGCCATAGAGCACACCCAGTTCGCCCAGCGCATCAATGGCCAGAGCGGCAAGCTGGTGGTTGATCTCGCAACCCTGCAACTTGACGATGAGACGGGCGAGCCCCGCATCCTCGCCCTTGGTCGCCGAAGTGAGAAGACGCAACCCGTGGAACTGCATGGCAAGCACACGCGACTGCAATTGCACCAGACGATCACGGAATAGCGGATTGTCGATGAGACGCTCGCCATCCATGGTTTCCTGATGCATGAGATCAATGATTTCGCGCAAGCGCGATCCGGCCTGATTAGGGTCCCCCAGCATGCCGCGCTCATGCTTCAGCGTGGCATTGGCGACAAACCAGCCCTGCCCGCGCCCGCCCACGATCTGCGTTTTGGGCACACGCACATCGGTGAAGAAGACTTCGTTGAATTCTGCATGACCTGTCATGGTGACAAGCGGGCGAACTTCAATGCCCGGCGTATCCATGGAGAAGATGAGATAAGAAATGCCCTCATGCTTTGGCGCATCCGGCTCGGTGCGCACAAGGCAGAACATCATATCGGCCTGCTTGGCTGTCGAGGTCCAGATTTTCTGGCCGTTGATGACAAAATCATCGCCATCCTCATGCGCCTTGGTCTGAAGCGAGGCAAGGTCGGACCCCGAACCCGGTTCCGAATAGCCCTGACACCAGATGATCTCGCCCATCAGGGTCGGCTTGATAAACTGCTTTTTCTGCTCCTCGGTGCCAAGCTCCAGCAATGTGGGTACGAACATCGAAATGCCCTGACCCGACAGGCCGGTGGACACATGAGCGGCGGCAAATTCCTCGGCAATAATGCGCGATTTCAGAATGTCCGGTTCGGCACCAAAGCCGCCATACTCCTTTGGGATGGTGCGGGCCGCATAGCCATGCTCGATCAGCAGCTTCTGCCATGACAGGGCATTGCCCGACGGACGCGAAACACCAAAACCGCTTGGCGCTTTATCGCCATGGGTTTTCAGAAAGGCGCGCACTTCCTCGCGAAACGCCTGATATTGCGGACTATATGCGAGATCCATCGCGAGCCTCCCTGAACGCCTGTAATCTGGCGCTTCTGATTTTCATTGGGTCAATTGGCAGCGAGTTTAGCCCCGTAATACGAGGCGTCCAGCACAGGCGACAAAGAAATTTATGTGAATGATACGACGCAGCGTCACGCTGACGTCATAGCCAGACCAATGTCAGGCAACGGCACCATTAAACCCAAGAAACAGCGGCGGCGCTTCGTTGGTCGCACGCTGCCCGCCACCTGACGACCGGACACCGCCATTGCCGGACTGCCCCGGCCCCTCGACCGACTGACGCAGGAACTCTGCAAATTCATTGGCGGGCATGGGACGACCAAGAAAATACCCTTGCGCCTCGTCGCAACCCAGATCGCGCAGAATATCGAGCTGGGCCAGATCCTCCACCCCTTCCGCCAGAACATCGACACCCAGCGCATGCGCCAAATCGATGATGACTTTGGGAATGACATTGCCACTACGACCGTCAGCAATATCATTGATGAAGCTGCGATCAATTTTCAAACGCTTCACGGGGAAACGCTTGAGATAGGCAAGCGAGGAATAGCCTGTGCCGAAATCATCGATCCCGATGCCGACGCCAAGGCTGCGCAAACGACGCAATGTGCCGATGACCACATCGACATCTCGCATAACCATGCTCTCGGTGACTTCGAGTTCGAGATATTGCGGCGAGAGACCTTGTGCGACCAGCGTATTGGCCACGATATCGGTCAGGTCGGAACGGCGCAGATCGACAGCGGAGACATTTACGGCAACGCCGATTTTGGGCAAGCCCTGGTCCTGCCAGATACGGTTCTGACGGCAAGCCTCGTCGAGTACCCAGCGCGTCACATCCGAGATGATGCCACAACGCTCGGCCACCGGAATGAACATATCCGGCGGCACCATACCGCGCTCGGGGTGCATCCAGCGGATCAATGCTTCCGCACCGTTGATACGGCCAGTACGAATATCGACCTTGGGCTGGTAATAAAGGACAAATTGCTTGCGGGCGAGTGCAGCGCGCAGATCGCGCTCGATCGAATTGCGCTCCATGGCGCGCAAATGCAGCTCGTGGCGATAAAGCACACAGGCACCCGAGCCTTCCTGCTTGGCCTGTGACAAAGCAAGATCGGCATTCTTGATCAGCACATCTGAATCACGACCGTCATGAGGATAAACCGTGAGGCCGACGCAAGCCGTCTGATTGAGATCATGCCCCTCAACACGGAAAGGCGCCCCAACGGCACGCACAAGTCGATGGGCAATGTCGGCTGAATCTTCTAATGCTTCGAGACCTGTCAGAATGACACCGAACTCGTCGCCGCCCAGCCGCGCGATCATATCGCCCGGTCGCTGGCAGGCGCGCAGGATCTCGCCCGTACGCTTCAGAATACGGTCACCTACATCATGACCCAGTGAGTCATTGATGACCTTAAAGTTATCGAGATTAAGAACCATGACACCGATCATGGTGCCACTATCACCAATACGTGCAATCTCGTGCGCCAATCGCGCCTTGAAATTCTGGCGATTACCGAGACCCGTCAGGCCATCTGTTTCGGCAAGATCGGCAATACGTTCTTCATTCTCATGTGTATCTCGGAAAGCACCGGCAAGCTGACGCGCGATCATCGAAATTTCATCGGCAGGACCGATGCCGAAATCAAAATCGCCTGCGCCATGACGCTCGGCATAATCACGTAATGCCTCGATGGGCGTAACAAGAATGCGCTGAATGATGAGAGACACAAGCAACACCGCAATCACGATCCCAGCAATAAGCCAAACGACAAGACTCCAAGCTGTGGCCTGAACTGTTTGCAGCATGGGCCGCAAATCAATGCGCAGATAGATTGTGCCGGTGCCACCTGCCAAAGGAACTTCAATCCGGCGTGCAAACGCCGTGTCGCCAAGCGGCAGGCTCTTATCGCGAACCAGATGACCATTTGCGCTTTCGAGCATAGGCGACATTTTGGTCCAGCCCAGCAGATGGATGTTGCTGCCTGCCAGATCAGAAGGAATGGCGGAAATAATTTGTCCCGAAGGATCGGCAACGGCAACGCTGCGCACAACATCAAGACTGCTGAAAACTTTGAGTGTCCGGGTGATATCCTCACCCGACTTCGCATCTTCTATACTGCGCGCCACAACATCCGTGAAAGTAGTCAGCCGGTCCATGACACGGGCCTCTACCTGTCCTTCATAGACATGATGGACAAACAAGCCACTGACCACACAGATGACAAGGCCGATACATGCCAGAACAGCAACCACCTTGGTACGCAATGTCACAAAGACGGAATTCAGGCGCGTCTGGACCGCCGTTTTAAGACGACGCCACTGAGCACCCGGCGCACCACCTGCACCCGGCTCTGTCTCGGCTGATCTGGCCGACAGACGCATCGCTTACCCCATCCAGACATTACAATTATTCGCTTCCGCCCTGTTGAACAGACCGAAAACAAACCCATTGTTCTAGTTTATGAAACGGGGAGCTAAGAAGTGGTTACAGCTACAGGGATTTTCTGCATCACAATTGCCCGTATTGGCACAAATGAGCAGATGAAGGTGAAGCATTCGCGCTATCGGCTTTCATCCCGTGAGCCTAAGTTAATAAAAGATAAAACCGGATGAAGGCAGAACGGCAATGACAAAAGACAAGAAGACGAAAGGCGATAAATCCAAATCGGATGAATATAACGAGACGCTTTATCATCTGCAGGTAGAACTGGTGAAGCTCCAGAAAGACGTCATCGCCAATAACCGCAAGCTGCTCATTATCATGGAAGGGCGTGACGGCGCGGGCAAAGACGGCTCGATCAAACGCATTACCGAACATCTAAGCCCGCGCGAAACACGCGTGGTGGCGCTAAGCAAACCATCGGACCGCGAACAGACACAATGGTATTTCCAACGCTATGTACCGCACCTGCCCGCCGCCGACGAAATCGTGATCTTCAATCGCAGCTGGTACAACCGCGCAGGCGTGGAACCTGTCATGGGCTTCTGCTCAAACGAAGATCACGAACGCTTTATGAATACAGTGACCGATTTCGAACAAATGCTGATCGGTTCGGGTATCGAGTTTCTCAAATATTATCTCGACATCTCAAAAGACGAGCAGAAGAAGCGGCTGGCAGCACGCCGCAAAGACCCGCTGAAGCAATGGAAAATCTCGCCCATTGATCAGGTCGCGCAGGAAAAATGGGCAGACTATACAAAAGCCCGCGACGAGATGTTTGCCCGCACCCACACGATACATTCGCCATGGACTGTGGTTCATGCCAATGACAAAAAAGTCGCCCGTATCAACATTATCCGCGATATCCTCAATCGCGTGGATTATGAGGACAAAAAACAGAAGCTGGTCATTCCGGATTCGGACATCATCATGCCTTTTGATCCGGAGCTCTACAAACTGGGCAGGATATCGGAATGACACTTGACGCCACGCTCATGGCATTTGATCTGGAACGGATAGGCGCACTTCTCGCCCTGAGTTTCTTTTTCGGCCTTGCCTTCGAGGAATATTTCTCCGGCAGCGCCATCAAACCACCCGGCGGCGTGCGCACCTTTCCTCTGCTTGCGCTGGTCGGCGCTGTCCTGTTCGCGCTCGGCCCAGAACGCAAGCTCCTGCTTCTGGCAGGGCTGGTCATACTCGGGCTATGGCTTGCCATCTATTATCGCGAAAGACTGGCATCCGGCCCGCTGAACCCGAGCCGCACCTACACCGATGACGGCGACAGCGTGAAAGCCGAAGGCGATGACAGCGTGCAACGCGATGGCGGGATCATGGCACCTGTGTGCAACCTGATCGCTTTTCTTCTCGGCCCTGTCACGCTGGCCGCACCGCTCTGGGTCTCCATCGGACTGGCTGTATTCGCTGTGCTGCTGATCAGCGCACGCGAAAGACTGCACCGCTTTGCCGCGACATTGCGCGATGGCGAGATCGTCACGCTGGCAAAATTCCTCATCATTATCGGCATCATCCTCCCGCTGCTGCCCGACACGCCTTTGACAAGCCTGACCGACATCACGCCGTATCAGGTGTGGCTGGCGGTTGTGGCTGTGTCCAGCCTGTCTTATGCCAGCTATCTGGTGCAGCGCTTTATCGCGCCCGACCACGGTGTCTTTATCTCGGCCGCATTGGGTGGACTTTATTCATCGACCGCCACGACCATCATTCTGTCACGACGCGCCGTGGATGCCACGCAAGATACAAGAGACCTCCAGTCCGCCATTGTGCTGGCAACCTCCATCATGTTCCTGCGCATTCTGGTTGTGGTCGGCATATTCAACCTTGAACTGGCAACCACATTGCTGGCCCCGCTGGCCCTGCTTTGCGCCGTCGGACTGGCAAGCGCCTTTGCCATCCATCAGGTGGGGGCCGATGGCCGGACACAAAGTGATGCCACCCCGCCCACCAATCCGCTGGAAGTGACAACCGCCATCACATTTGCTGGCCTGTTCATTGTCCTGTCGGTTGCCGTCGCCTGGGCCAAAACCCATTTTGGCGAGGAAGGCCTCTTCCTGCTGGGCGCACTGGCCGGTGTGACCGATGTCGACCCCTTTGTGCTCAACCTCGCGCAAGGCACCGCCAACTGGAACATGCAGACCGCCGCCGCCGCGATCCTGATTGCCGCCTCGTCCAACAATATTCTCAAGGCGAGCTATACTTTGGGCATCACAGGACGCAAGCAAGGCACGAAACCAGCGGCCATTCTTTTTGCGCTGGCCGCTCTGGGCCTTGGCGCTGCCTTTGTGCTACTGCATCTGCCATGAATTACCGACACGCCTATCATGCCGGCAACTTTGCCGATGTGATGAAACACGCCGCGCTGACGCTCGCGATCACGCATATGAAGCAGAAGGAAAAACCCTTCTTCCTGCTCGATACGCATGCGGGCACGGGCCAGACCGACCTGACCGGCACGGAAGCGCAAAAGACCGGCGAATATCGCGACGGCATTGCCCGCCTGCTTGCCCATGCCGCACCGCATGAGGCGCTGGCCCCCTATCTCGACACGCTGAAAGCACTAGGCTGCCAAGGCACCCAACCCGCGCTTTATCCCGGCTCGCCCCTCATTGCCTATCATCTGGCGCGCGCCGATGACCGGCTGGCCTTTTGCGAGCTGCACCCCGAAGACGCCACCACTTTGCGCGAAAATTTCCACCGCGTGCCCAATGTGAAGGTTCATGAAATCGACGGCTATGGCGCGCTGCGGGCCATGCTGCCGCCCAAAGAGCGCCGCGGCATTGTGCTGACCGACCCGCCCTTCGAAAGCCGCACAGAATTTGACCGCATTCTGGCCGAACTGGCCGAAGGGCTGAAACGCTTCGCCACGGGCTGCTATCTGATCTGGTATCCGGTGAAAGACCCCTCGATTTCAGGGGCTTTCCTCGACCAGCTGGAACGCGACGGCCCGCCAAAGACGCTTCGCGCCGAATTGCTGGTCCGCAGCGACGACGACCCCACCCGCATGTCAGGCAGCGGCCTCGTCATCATCAATCCACCCTGGCAAATGGACGAAATACTGTCGGATATGTTGGCATGGCTCGCCCCTGTGCTGGAACAAGGCCAAGGCGCGACGGCCCGCGTCAACTGGCTACAAAAATGACGCCTATTCAAAAATAATGCGCGCACCCACTGACCAGACGCGTCCAACGGGTCTATAAAGACACCCAAATCGCAGAAAAGCCCCGTGCGACGGCCTCACCCGGAGGCCCGAGAACCGGAAGGAGCCCGGCGTGTCGAGTACCCCCGCAAACACCGCCTCACAGCACACCCATCCCGACTGGAGCCCCGAGCGGCAAGCCGCCGAAGACGCCTATCACGCGGAAGTCGAGACAAACCTCAAGCGCAATTTCGCCGCAAACCTCGCCCATGGCCTGCTCGGCCAGACAGGCTTCCGCCTCGTCACCGCCCCCACATTCGTGCCCGCCTATATCTATCTCCTGTCGGGATCGGAATTCATGGTGGGCCTCGCGCTCGCCTCGCAATGGCTGGGCAATGCGCTGTCGTCCACACTCGGCGCGACCATGGCCGAACACCGAAAGCGCGTGCTGCCCATCGGCCTGCTCATCGGCTGGGGCATGCGCATCGGCGTGCTGGGCCTCGCGCTGTCAGGCTATTTCCTGCCGCCCAACTGGGCGCTGTTTTTCGCCTGCGCCTTCCTCATGTGTTTCGGCCTGTTCAACGGCATTCAGGCCGTGATCTTCAACACGCTGATGGCAAAGGTGATCCCGCTGCGCCTGCGCGGACGGCTGACGGGCTTTCGAAACTTTGCGGCGGGCCTGACAGCCGCCGGTGTCGCCTATATCGGCGGCAAATATTTCGTCGAGGCCAATGCCTGGGGCAATGGCTATGCGACCACCTTCCTTGTCTCCTTCGTGCTGACGAGCATCGGCATTTCCATGCTGATGCTGGTGCGCGAACCGGAGCCGCCGGAAGTGCGCGCGCGCTCCAATTTCTGGCGACGTCTGCGCCAGATCCCCGACCTGCTGCGCGGCGACCGCGAACTCTCGTTCTTCTATGTCGCCACCGCCGCCGCATCGCTCGGCACGCTGGCTGTGCCCTTCTATATTCTCTTTGCCGGTCAATCGATCGGCCTGAGCGGCACCAATCTCGGCGTGCTCTCCACAGCCTTCCTGCTGTCGCAAACCGGCATGAACCTCGTCTGGGGTGCCATTGCCGACAAATTCGGCAACCGCATCGTCTTCCTCTGCGCCATCGGCGTCTGGGCGCTGGCGACATTGCTGCTCATGCAATCGCACTCGCTCTGGGCGCTGGGCGTGGTCTTTGCGGGACTGGGCGCAGGCCAAGGCGGCTTTCAGAACAGCACCAATAATATCATTCTGGAATTCGGCACACGCGAAGACCTGCCCATGCGCATCGCCATGATGAACACATCCATCGCCACGATGAACGCCGTGGGCCCGCTGCTCGGCGGCTTCATCGCGCATTTCTTCTCGTTCAATGTGGTCTTCGTCGTCTCCGCCGCCATGCTGGCCATGAGCTTTGCAACCGTGGCTCTGGCCGTGAAAGAACCCCGCTCAAGAGGCCTGTTCCACTAGCTGCTTTTGTCTGACGCCTTTTATCTGGCACCCGCGCCCCGCAATCGGCTAGGCTTTCCCCAACAAGCATTCATCAGGGGGAAGACAAATGGGCGTGAAAGCCAGCAAAGCCGCCATCGACCTTGGCATCGTGACAACCAATGGCGACGCCATGCTCGCCTTCTATCGCGATGTGCTGGGCTTCCGCCACGAAGGCGACGTCAATATGGAAGCCGCCGGCATCAAGGTGATGCACCGTCTCTGGTTCGGCGACAGCCTGATCAAACTCGTCGTCCCCATGCGCGAGCCCAAAGCCCCACCCGTCATGGGCGGCATCCCCGGCAGCACCGGCTACCGCTACTGGACCATGACGATTTCAAATCTGGATGAGGTGATGGGCGAGCTTGCCGCCGCTGGCGCGAAGATCATCCGACCCAAGACGGAAATCCGCGCGGGCGTCAGCATTGCGATTGTGGAAGACCCGGATGGGAATTGGGTGGAGTTTGTGGAGGGGTGAGGGATGAGGCAAAACAGCGTCCTTTATAAAATTATCCTACACCGAAGAAAAATATTCACATAAGCGCTAAACCGAATCGTTGACATTTCTCTACATGCGGTCAATTCTCGATCGATAATTCACTATTTGTTCTCACGGGATTTAACACGATGCGGCCAATCGGAATTGACCTGTTTGCAGGAGCGGGCGGCATGAGCTTGGGCTTCGAGCAAGCTGGTTTCGACGTTGTTGCCGCGGTGGAAATTGATCCTGTGCATTGTGCAATCCATGAATTCAATTTTCCAAATTGCACAACCATCTGCGCTGACGTCTCCCAAGTATCAGGTGATAAAATTCGCGAGGCCGCAAATATTGGCGCCCGCGAAGTCGACGTCATATTTGGTGGCGCTCCCTGCCAGGGCTTTTCTATGATCGGTCAGCGTGCTTTCGATGACCCGCGTAACTCACTTGTGAAGCACTTCGTCAGGATCGTGCACGAAATTCGTCCCAAGTATTTTGTTTTCGAAAACGTAAAAGGTCTGACACTTGGCAAGCATCGACAATTTCTTGACGAGATTATCAAGTCGCTTTCACAAGAGTATGATGTGTTGCTGCCGTACAGAGTACTAAACGCTGCGGATCACGGCGTACCTCAAGACCGCAGACGACTCTTTCTCATTGGTGCACGAAAGGGTCATAAACTGCCGAGTTATCCTAAACCATCAAAACGTGTGAGCGTTCTGGAAGCGTTGGGAGACATCCCCGATGCAGAGCTATTTCCTGAATTGATTTCAAAAGACGAAGTTAAGACACGTCTTGGAAAATCATCCCAATATGCGCTGGAGTTACGCGAACAAACCAAACCACTTCCTCACTTTGGGTATCGACGCAATTTTGACAGCAAACTTCTTACGTCAAGCATGCGTGCAGATCACGGGAATCTTTCAAGGATACGATTTGCGAATACCGAACATGGAAAGACAGAACCTATCAGTCGGTTTCATAAGTTGGACCCCTATGGCGTTTGCAATACTCTTCGAGCTGGCACAAACACTGATCGAGGCGCCTTTACGTCTCCGAGACCAATCCACTATTTATATCCCCGCTGCATTACTGTCCGCGAAGCAGCGCGGTTGCACTCCTACCCAGATTGGTTCCGTTTTCACGTAACTAAATGGCATGGGTTCCGACAGATAGGCAATTCTGTTCCGCCATTATTGGCACGCGCCGTCGCAACTGAACTTGTACGAGCAATGGAGCTACGCCCTAGGCGTTCAACACGCATCCTTTCACTCGATAAGACAGACTTATTGTCAATGACGCTTGTGACTGCCGCCAAGTATTACAACGTTCCATCCAGCGTCATTGCAAAGCGAGACCGACGCCAAACAAAGGAAACCTCCAATGGTCGCCGCGCAGCCTAAGGGCGCAAACAGATACAGCACTATTATTGAGAAGATTTTCTTTGATCATTGGACAAAAGGAACGAACGAATTTGAGTTTGATCGCGAAGAAATAAAAAAGTGGTCGAAAACGCTGAAAATAAAAATACCAGATAACATTGGCGATCTGATCTACAGCTTCAAATTTCGTCACCCCCTGCCCCAATCTATTCGCGAAACCCAGTCCAAAGGAAAGGAATGGCGCATAGAATTGGCGGGCAGAGCAAAATATAGGTTTAAACTTGCTAAAGAAAACAGGATCGTTCCACGTAGCGAGCTTATTACGATAAAGATTCCAGATGCTACTCCAGAGCTAATTTCAAGCTACTCTCTCGATGACGAACAAGCACTACTCGCTATCATCAGATATAATAGAATTATTGATATCTTTCTCGGACTAACGACCTATTCACTACAAAATCACCTTCGGACAACTGTGAAAGGTATTGGTCAAATTGAAATTGATGAGCTGTATGTAGGTATTGATACACACGGTTGCCACTTCGTTATCCCGGTGCAAGCAAAGGGCGGCAAAGATCAGATCTCAATTGTCCAGACACAACAAGACATCCAAGCGTGTGCCGAAAAATTCCCAAACATCAAATGTCGTGCTCTGTCCGTGCAATTCATGGACAACAACGTCATAGCTTTGTTCGAGCTGACTATTGTGGATGAAGAAATCAAAGTCGTAGAGGAAAGACATTACAAACTTGTTCCATCCGATGACTTAGACAAAGACGCCATACGTTCGTATCGAGGTTACTGAAGTACAACCTATTTCGCTGATTCAGTATGGATTGCCGCGTCGCTGCGCTCCTCGCAAAGACGGTCGGGTGAGGTGCATGAGATATAAAAATGGCCCGGTTTTGCGCCCGGGCCATTTGCATTTCAGACGTGACCGCAGCCCCTACTCCGCCACCTTCACCTTATCCTGCGTCTTCGTGTCGAAATCGCTGGCATCGTGGCGCTCCAACAGTTGCGACGAAGGCTCGCCAAACGCGCGGTTGACCATGCGGCCGCGTTTGACCGCCGGGCGCTCGCCGATTTCCTTGGTCCAGCGGATGACGTTTTTGTAGGACGCCACGTCGAGGAATTCGCCGCCTTCATAAAGCAGGCCCATAGCCAGCGAGCCGTACCACGGCCAGATGGCGATGTCGGCGATCGAATATTCATCGCCCGCCATATATTTGTGGGTCGCCAGATGCTGGTCGAGCACGTCGAGCTGGCGCTTCACCTCCATCGCGAAACGGTCGATGGCATATTCGATCTTGATGGGCGCATAGGCATAGAAATGACCGAAGCCGCCGCCGAGGTAAGGTGCGCTGGCCATCTGCCAGAACACCCAGTTCATGCATTCGGCCTTGGCGTGGTGATCCTTGGGGATCAGCTCTCCGAATTTTTCGGCCAGATACACAAGCATGGAACCGGACTCAAACAGTCGTGTGGGCGGCGTGGTCGAATGGTCCATAAGGGCGGGAATTTTGGAATTGGGATTGATCTTGACGAAATCCGAACCGAACTGGTGCCCCTCGCCGATATTGATGAGCCATGCGTCATACTCAGCGCCCTTGTGGCCTAGCGCCAGCAACTCTTCGAGCATCACAGTGACCTTGACGCCATTGGGCGTGGCCAGCGAATAAAGCTGGAAAGGATGCTTGCCGACCTGCAATTCCTTTTCATGTGTGGCGCCGGCAACGGGGCGGTTGATATTGGCAAAGCGGCCACCGCTGCCCTTGTTCCATGTCCAGACTTTCGGCGGAACATATTCTGTGCTGTCGGTCATGATCGGCTCCCTGTTTCGCGATTTCAATTCGACGGATTTTATGGCGTTGCGCCCATTGTCCACTGAAATGGGGCGGGGACAAGGTCCATTCAACACCCGGGCCGCCACGAAAGGCCAATAACCCCGCACATATGCGCATAAATTGAACAGCTAGAGAGCGGGTTTTAGAAATTGTCACTATCAATGCCACATTCTCGGGCAGGAGCGCCCGAAACGGACATAAAAAAAGGGCGCGGGAAAACTCAACCCCGCGCCCTTGTCACTAGCTGCGTGTCAGGTGCCATGCCTCAGGCGGTGGCCGGTGCCTTGATCTCGCGCATAATCAGATAAGCGAGCGGACCGAATGAACCTGCCGTGAGTGTGAGCAGGATGAAGGGCCATGCAACGAGACCACGGGCGGGCGCATCCCTGACCATCCAGACACAGGCCAGCAGACACACAATAACCAGATCGGCAAGGACCTGCGCTGCGCCCCAGCTCTGGAAATGTGGCTCGAAAATTCCGAGATAGCCGACATCCAGCAGAGCCACGACAGAGAGCGCGCCAAAGGCAACGGTGACAACGAGAAGAGCAATAAGACGAGCGGACATGAGAACCTCCTGTTTGAGAACACGGAGAAAATGACCAAGGGCACGACGCGCCGCAATTACCTCGAAGGTCATTGAATGGATGCGCGGCGGGCGTGATACTCGACCTGCAACAGGGAGCATGACACCGTGGCTTCATCCGGCACGACACTGACCAATCCGCCTGCCCGCATATCAAAGGCGGAAAGCGGCTTTTCCCATCTGCTGAAAAGCTGGCGGCAAAAGCGGCGCATGAGCCAACTCGAACTGGCCCTGTCGGCTAATGTTTCGCAACGCCATGTCAGCTTTCTGGAATCGGGCCGCGCAAAACCCAGCCGCTCCATGATCCTGCAACTAAGTGAAACGCTGGAGGTGCCCTTGCGCGAACGCAATGACTGGCTGACAGCGGCAGGCTTCGCCCCCGTCTTCAAAGCCCGCAAACTGGACGATCCGCAAATGGGACAGGTGATGAGCGCGGTCAACATGATGCTGAAGGCGCATGCCCCCTTTCCCGCATTGGCACTGGACCGCGCCTGGAACATCCGCATGGCGAACGCGCCTTTCGAGACGATGATGGCCATATTCGGCGATGACCTCTGGGCACGACTTGGCGGCGGGCACCCCAATCTGATGCGGTTGTTTTTTCATCCCAACGGCATCAAACCCTATGTGACCAACTGGAGCGCGGTGGCGCCTCTGCTCTGGCACCGCGCGCAACGCGAAGCCGACGCACTGGGCGGGCAGGAAATGAAAGATGTGCTGCTCGATCTCGCACAATATCAGGATAATGAGACGCTCTGGTCAGCCGAAGACACGGCCCTTGTGCCCGTGCTGCCGCTGGAAATGGAAAAGGACGGACTGAAAGTCTCGTTCTTCACGATCATTGCCACATTCGGCACGGCGCAGGATGTGACCGCCGACGAATTGCGCATCGAGACATTGTTTCCCGCAGACGAGGCCACGGAGCAATTATTCCGAGCGACAGCATCACCAACCTAGAGAGCTGCCATGCGCATGATGGAAGGAAAAAGACGGATCGCATTCTCATGCGCAATGGCACGGCGATCACTTTCACTGATCTCGTCATTGCCATCCAGAAATCCGATATTGCGAGCGACAACAAAATCCGGCGAGAAGGGCCAATCGCTACCGAAAAGGATTTGCGTGATCGGTGCTATACGACGCAATCCGGCATAGACCACAGGATGAGCCGACAGGGCGACATCGTAATGAAGTTGCCCCAGCATCTCGAACACTTCTTCCTCGCTTGCCGGACGCGGATTGAGGAATGGCAGATTGGCAAAAGCTGCAATGCGCGCGACGAGCGAAGGCAGGGCCGCCCCACCATGCGGCACAATCACCTTCATATCGGGGCAGCGCTGGATCGTGCGCGAATAAAGCAGATCGACAATGGCGCGCGTCGTATCGAAGGGAAACTCGATCATCGGTGCAGGACGGCCAAGCGCGACCGCTTCAAAGCAAGCGGGACTCGTGGGGTGAAGAAACACAACCGCTTTGCGGCGGTTCAACTCATCAAACACAGGCGCAAATTCGGGATGACCGAGATATATCCCGTTCACATTGCTTTCAAGCACCACACCATCGGCACCGATCACTTCGAAAGCATGCTCTATCTCTTTCAGTGACGCATCGACATCAGGCAACGGCAAGGTCGCAAAATAGCCAAACCGAGTAGGATGCGCGTTCATCAATGCGGCACCTTCTGCGTTTACATCACGCACAAGCGCAAGCTTTTCTGCACCTGACACAAAATGCGTTGCAGGCGAGGAGAGAGAAATCATGGCATGGCCGATGCCCTGCCCATCCATCATTTGCAAAGCGGCCTCGGCGCTCCACTGCGGCACCGGAAAACCACCATCAAGTGTCGTCATCCCCGCTTTGGCCAATGCATCCGTGTAACAAGGCGGCAGAAAATGTGCATGCACGTCAATCTTGTGATCAGCGCCGCAAAAGCAGGTTGCACTGTTGCTCATTGCGACACCCCCGATATTTTAGGATGAAATGTCATAGGCAGAGACTTGAATCCTTGCTGCACATTGTTCCATGCCAATTTAGGCTTGCCCAACTCGAGCGAGGCAACATGGCGTAATAATGTCGCGAGGATAATTTCCATTTCCAATCGCGCCAGATGCATGCCGACACAAGAATGAGGCCCGTTCCCCCAGCCTAAATGATCGCGCGGGTTGCGGCGAATATCGAAACGGTCAGGATCGGGATAGTTACGTTCGTCCCGATTGGCCGAGGCAAACAACACCAACACGCGCGCACCTTTTGGCAGAACCGTCTCACCAAGAGCAAAATCCTCATTCACATAGCGCGAAAACCGCGGATAGGCGAGGCAAGCCGTACAGCCTCGTTGACCACCGAGGGAACAAGCTCAGGCTCGGCACGCAGCGCATCATAGGCACCCGGTGTCACCGCTAACCGCCAGAGCATGTGGCCGGTAGCAAGAATCGTCGTGTCGAGAGCAGGAGCGACATAATCAATGATCATCGCTTTCGCTTCATCCAATGAAAGCTCTCCACGATCAGCCGCATCAAACAAACGATCTGCCCAGCCCCCTGGCACGACAAGCTTTCGGCTCAAGCGCCCTGAAAAACGCTGCAACTGCATAAGATATGGAATCGAGAAAACACTGCGCGGATTAAGCACGCCCAGCAAATTGAATGTTGCCGCTGCCCATTTGAGCATACGGGCACGGGCTTGCGCGTTGAGACCGACAAGTTCGGCAACAATAGTGACCGGCAGATGCGCCGCGACGGTGCTCATCGCGTCAAATCGCTTGCCTGTGGCATATGACGAGATGAACCTATCGGCCTCTTCCTCTAGCCTTGGGCGCAGCACCTTCAAGGCAAGGGGCATGACGGGCTGTATGAGGACGCGACGGCGACGCATATGCGTATCAGCGTCGCAGATAAGCGTAATGGGGACTGTCCCCCTATTGACCAAGCTGTTTGCGCCGACACCTTTGCCGCTGATGAACACCGCATCATTGCGCAACACATCACGCACATCTTCAAAGCGGCTTACAGCCCACATCTTCCGGCGCGGCATATAGACCGCAGGGCCTGTATCGCGCAAAATTTTGTAATGCGGGTATGGATCGCGCAATGCGGCGCGAGCGTAGAGATCACCTTTGAATATCTGCCCCATGCCAATCACGCCAGCCCCCAAAACCGTTTCCCTATGGCACTTTCCCAATACCTTCTACGGATCATGGGGCAGATATGTTTGACTGTCAGTCAAAGACACAAAGCAATAAAAAGCTGGCGCGATTGCTCGCACCGGAAAATTTATCTCTCAGATTGAATATGGATTAGAACACCGATCCGGCGTTTCACTGCGCCAGAAGTCCTACTAGGCCGCAAGACGCGTCATGCTTTGGAACAATTACACCCTGGCCATCGCGCCAATAATAACAAAGCGGAAGAGACGCTCTGCCAACCGACTTGGCGACGTCAGATCAAGCCTTGCAAGACATTCCTCTACATCGGAATTGGCAGATTTAGCCAAGATACCGCCCATAGCGAGCAAGGCAAGCTGCATCGGTGTTGCTGATTTTAAAACCCGCAATGCAGGCAAGAGGCGCAATTCGACTTCGGTGAAATCGCTCCCGAACGGAAACACCGGTAAAGCACCTTGATCCGACAAGGGCTTGAGTGCGCGGGCAATTCGATCCGGTGTGTTATGGCGGAATGCATCGGGAATTTCATAGTCGGATGAAATCTTCCCCGCTGCTTTCGCTTGCTGCAAAAGTGCAGACTGGAAACGCGAATCCGTGACCGACAACATTGCGGCCACCACATCACTATCCGACTTGCCACGCAGATCGGCTACGCCATATTCCGTCACGATAAGATCGCGCAAGTGGCGTGGAATAGTCTGGTGTCCATAGGACCAGAGAATATTGGAAACAATCTTTCCTTTAGCTTCACGTGTCGAGGCGAGCGTGATAACTGAACGGGCATCATCAAGCTCGAAGGCTTGCGCCACAAAATTATACTGGCCGCCAACACCACTAACAACGCGACCATCTTCAAGAGCATCGGAAGCAACCGCACCCAATGCCGTGACCATCATGGCATTATTGACGAAACGCGTTTTCACACGCTGGCGGCGTTTCGTTTCTGTGTCATCCAGCAATTCATTTGTGAAAGACACTGCCACCATTCGAATTTTGGCGAGCAGATCGTGATCCATCTCGCGCAGCGTCTTGTAAAACGCTTTCGTGCCCAAGAAAAAAGCTGCATGAAGCAAAACGCCATCCACTTCGCGCTTCAGAATGCCTACTTTGATCAGCGTCAAAAATCCATCGACGAACATCTCGCTGACGCCATAAAGCCCCTCATCAAAGGGCTCTTCATGAAGGGGGAGCGAAGGGGCAACATCAGGCGCAAGCAGTGCTGTTGCTTTCTTGAAATCACGATTGCTGTGCTGCCGAAGGGTAAGCGCATGAACCAGGGCGTCGGCCTGCTTGCCAATGCCGATCTGTAGCGTGCCACCATCAGGTATGAGCCGCGCGACATGAAGACCGATTGCATATTCTGTTGGACTGACAGGCTCTTTAGGTGCCGCAAAAAGAGGAAAGTCGCTGGCGGGATCTTCGAGCACATGCGCAAAAACATCGGACGGCAGATCGCCCTCACCCGGCATGAAGGGCAGTTCGGAATTGACCTCGCCCACCAGCATGAAATTGGCTTTGCCCGCATGCCGCGCGGCGAGGAAATCCAGCGTCATATCCGTGTTGCAACTGAGACTGTAGCGCGTCTCGCCACGAGACTTGTCACAGGCGACAAGTTGCGCAATTACATTGACACCGCGATCAAGCATATAGCGAGCGGCATGCGTGTAATTGGCAGAAATGTAATTCTGCTGCGCATCCGGCACAGAGAGCCAGCGACCGGCAAGAAAGAAAAACTCGGATACTTCGATATTGGCAGGCAGCCTGCCCGCACGCTGTGCTTTGGCATAGGCAAGTTCCGGATAGCCTCCGAAAACACGTTCTGCGAACGGCGCAAGAAACCGTCGCTCAAGATCACTTGAGGCGCGCGGCACTTCCGGCGTCAGCGCCGTGAAAATGCTCAAACGAATAGAAGGATCAGCCACCGCGCGGGCATAAAGCGCATTGACGATTGTATTGGCCTTGCCCAGCCCCAATGGCAGGCCGAGAACAATCTCTTTGCCCACCTCGCGGATAATGGAATCGACAACAGCTTCGGCCGAGCTGTGAACCGCCGCGCCCCCGATCATGATCCTTTTTTCTCTATCTGCTTGGGATTGCCGTCCTCATCAATGGCCACATAGGTGAACTTGCCTTGCGTGACGAGAATAGGTGCTGTCTCATTTTGCCGGACAACCCATGCTTCGATACTGACGGACGCCGAGGTATTGCCCACGTGAATGACATCGACATAGATCGCAACCACATCACCGACATAAACCGGCTTGCGAAAACTCATTGCATCAACGGCAACAGTGACACAACGGCTCTTGCTCAGTTTGGAGACGGTGATCTCTCCGGCCATATCCATCTGCCCCAGAAGCCAGCCGCCAAATATATCCCCGTTGCGATTGGTATTGGCAGGCATGGCAAGCACGCGGATGGCGAGCTCGCCTTTGGGGGCGGTAGAGTCTTTATCCGTCACTTGCGTCATGAACAATCCTTTGGTCGGCAGAGCACCAACTACAACTATAGGGCAAGTCGTCGACATTCACGACAGCCTACAAAAAAGCCGGTGCATCGCTGCACCGGCTTTATCAATTCTATACGCTCGGAAGGCTTAGGCTGCGTTGTAGCCGAGCACTGCCTTCACTTCGAGGAACTCTTCGAAACCGAACTCGCCCCACTCGCGGCCATTGCCCGACTGCTTGTAGCCGCCGAACGGTGCGTTGAGGTCGGGACCGGCGAGGTTCAAATGCACGTTGCCGGTGCGCAGACGCGCAGCAACTTTACGGGCATGTTCCGGTTCGCCCTGTACATAGCCCGACAGGCCATAGACCGTGTCATTGGCGATGGAGATGGCGTCTTCTTCGTCTTTGTAGGGCAGGATCGAAAGAACCGGGCCGAAGATTTCTTCGCGTGCGATGGTCATGTCATTCGACACATTGGCGAAGACTGTCGGACGGACGTAGTAGCCCTTGTTGAGACCTTCGGGACGACCTGTGCCGCCTGTGACCAGAGTTGCACCTTCTTCGATGCCCTTCTGGATGAGGCCCTGGATCTTGTCGAACTGGACGTCGGAGACGACCGGACCCATGGTTGTGCCTTCGGCTGTCGGATCACCGACCTTGATGGATTCCGCAGCTGCCTTGGCGATGGCAATGGCTTCATCCTGACGCGCGGCAGGCACCAGCATGCGCGTCGGCGCATTGCAGGACTGACCCGAGTTGGACATCATGCCGATGACGGAACCGGCAACGGCCTTGTTGAAGTCGGCATCGTCAAGAACGATGTTGGCCGACTTGCCACCAAGTTCGAGCGCAACGCGCTTGACTGTGTCTGCAGCAGCCTTGGAGACGAGAATGCCCGCACGGGTCGAACCTGTGAAGGACATCATGTCCACATCAGGATGCGAGGAAAGCGGCGCGCCGACGGCAGGACCATCGCCATTGATAAGGTTGAACACGCCAGCCGGCACACCGGCTTCATGCATAACTTCAGCAAAGAGATAGGCGTTGATGGGCGCAACTTCCGAAGGCTTCAGCACCATGGTGCAACCAACGGCCAGCGCCGGTGCCACTTTGCAGGCGATCTGGTTGATCGGCCAGTTCCAGGGCGTGATGAAACCGCAAACGCCGATCGGCTCGCGCACGATGCGGGATGTGCCTTTGTCGGATTCAAATTCGTAGTTCTTGAGCAGTTCAAGATTGGTGTTGAAATGCGCAATGCCCATGGCAGCCTGAGCCTGCATGGAGAGCTTGTTGGGCGCACCCATTTCAGACGTGATGGCAGCCGCGATTTCCGGATAGCGCTTCTGGTACACGGCCATGATGTTCTGGAGCAGCTCAATGCGCTCCTGCTTCGTCGTGGTCGAGAATTTCGGGAACGCGGCCTTGGCAGCGGCAACGGCCTTGTCCACATCTGCGGCGCTGCCCATGCTGATTTTAGCGACAGGCTCTTCAGTGGCCGGGTTGATGACGTCGAGCGTCTTGGGGGTGGTGGGGTCAACCCATTTACCGTCGATATAGAACTTCAGATATTCGTTCATGTTTTCTCTCCGTTTGAAGCGATTCCTGTCGTGCCCCGCAAGAAGGGGCCGCCCGTTTGAGCGGGGTGTTTTTGTTTGGGAGAGAAACTGACACATCGCCCATGAACGCTCAAGAGGGACGGGGCGGAACGGGCCGGAAATGGCGGATATCGCTGGGTATTTTGACAGCCACCCTAAAATAAGACCGCGCCTGAGAAAATTCGTCAATGCGCCGCAAAATTGACACGCTGCTGAAAGAAACCAAACTCGGATATGAAAAACGAGTATTGCCCCTGTCCCGCGAAGGGATATAGGCAGGCAAGTATATCGCCACGTACCATTCGGCGCGCGGCATGCGGAGACAAGGCGAACAATGTTCATCGACGGGCGTCAGGTGCCGGAAGGCACCATTATCGAGACCGACATTGCCATTATCGGCGCTGGCGCGGCAGGCATCACCATTGCCCGCGAAATGGCGGGCCGGAAGGTCAATGTGACGCTGATCGAGAGCGGCGGACTGGATTTTGATCCGGAAGTGCAGGCCCTCTATGAAGGCGAAAGTGTCGGCGTGCCCTATACACTGGACACGTCACGCCTGCGCTATTTCGGCGGCTCCACCAACCATTGGGGTGGTTGGTGCCGCCCTATGCAGCCCATCGATTTCGAAAAACGCGAATGGGTGCCCCATTCAGGCTGGCCGATCACCCGCGACGATCTGGATCCCTATTACGAACGTGCAAACCAGATCGCACAAATTGGCCCTGTTCGCTACAATGATGCCGACTGGTGGTCGGATGGTGGCAAAAACACACCGCTACCGCTGCCCGGTGGCGAAGTCATGACACGCTGGTTCGAATACAGCCCACCGACCCGCTTCGGCCAATTTTACCGCAAGGCAGTGAGCGAAGCGCCGAATATAAAAACCTATCTCCATTCCAATGTGCTGGAAATCGTGCCCGACGAAGCCGCCCGCCATGTCCAGCACCTGCGTATTGGCACATTGAGCGGCGGACGCTTCGAAATACGTCCCAGACTTGTGGTGTTGGCGACAGGTGGCATCGAGAATGCACGCATGCTTCTCTTGTCCAACAGCGTGGCTAAAACAGGACTCGGCAACCAGCATGACGTTGTAGGGCGCTATTTCATGGAGCACCCGCATGTCGAAAAGCCGGTGGAAATCCTGATCACCCGCCCCGAAATGGTCGCACCTTATTACAAGACCTATACAAAGCTGAACGGGGCGCAAATCCGCGGCGTCTTTATGTTCACCGACGAATATCTCCGCGCCAAACGCCGCCTAGGCACCGTGATGACCTTTTATGAGTCACAAGACATTCTGGACAGCGACACCTATGACGAAAAAGCATTGGCACAGGGTCGCAACCTCGAACCCGATGTGCTGCGTCTGCTGCGCTCCACCACCGCCAGCGCTGCCAGCGACACGATGATCGGCAAACGCTATGGATCGGGCTGCGCAACAGAACAAGCGCCCAATCCCGATAGCCGCATCATGCTGTCCGAGGAAAAAGACCCGCTAGGAATGAACCGGACCAAAATCGACTGGCGTCTTTCATGGGAAGATCGCGCGAACTTGCGCCTGAACATGGAGGCGCTCGCCCGCGCCTTCGGCCAATGGGGCAACGGGGCTGTCAAAATTCTGTTCAAAGACAAAGACAGCTGGGACGAAGCCGAAGGCTGGGGCAATCACCATATGGGCACGACGCGCATGTCAGACGACCCGCGCAAAGGTGTGGTCGATGCCAATTGCAAGGTCCACGGTATCGACAATCTCTATGTGGCAGGAAGCTCGGTCTTCACAACTTCGGCCACAGTCAACCCGACCCTGACATTGCTCGCACTCGCCATGCGGCTTGCCGACCATATCGACCAGACATTTGTGCAGGGAGCCTGACGCATGGCTGATACACACGACACCCATAGCGCGATCTCACGACGCAATATCCTGATCCTTGGCGGTGTTGCCATTGTGACTGCGGCGCTGCCAATAGCCTACACGCAGATGGAGCCGGACAATCACGGGCTGGCAGACATGCTGATGGCATTGCTGGCTGATCCCGATGCAGCCGCGCGGTTAGGTCGAGCATGGCAAGCAAGCCACAATGCGCCGCGTGACAAAAATGTTGTCACCGCAGCCCTCAAAAAACGCCTCACACCTTTTGGCTGGTATAACGGCGGCACTGAGCAGGATTTGCGGGCAAGCCTCGTCAAGAGCGTCAGGCATGACTATGCAAGCAATGATATGATCGGGGTTGGTGACTGGCAACTGGCTCGCACCAGCCTTGAATTATGCGCGCTGGCCGCAAGCGTGACCAAGGACAAGGCTGAACACGACGCACCTGATCACGGCTGATAAGACAACCAGCTTGTAAATGTCTTCAAGCGCATTTTAGACCTTACGGGCAGACACCATCACGACCGATAGGCACGTCAGCCATACGGGCCTGAATAGTACTGGCCCGGCTTTGCATCCACGGACCGGGCTGACCTGGATTCCATTCCAGCGGATTAGGCAGGGCCGTGGCCATGAGAGCGGCCTGTCGCGAGGTGAGGCGTGATGCACTGACGCCAAAATAATGCTGGGCGGCGGCTTCCGCCCCGTAAATGCCCGGCCCCCATTCGATAATATTGAGGTAGAGCTCCAGAATACGGCGCTTGGGCAACAAAGCTTCCAGCCAGACCGTCAGATAGGCCTCGGCCCCCTTGCGGATAAAATTGCGGGCGGGCCAGAGCAACAAGTTTTTGGAGGTCTGCATGCTGATCGTGCTAGCACCCCGCATGCCCTGCCCTTGAGCATTGCTCTCAATGGCACGATCGACCGCAGCCCAGTCAAAGCCACTGTGGCGACAAAACTTGCCATCCTCCGACGCAATGACCGCACGTCGCAGATTTGGCGAAATTTTATCAAGCGGTTCCCAGTCCTTGGACAAACCGTAGCCTTCAACGGCGCGGATCAGCATAAGCGGTGTCACCGGCGGTGGCACCACCCGGTAAAGAATGAGAATGAGAGCGGGCACGACAAACAACACAAGCAGAACATCACCCAGAATACGCCGCCAGCTAGTGCGTTTTTTGGATGGCCTTTTACGATAGGCAGGTCGGGTGAATAAGTTGCGGCGCTTTTGGGTCACGCTAGCAATTGTCTGTGATGCTGCCAAAAGTCACAAGACCAAGCCGACGAAAAGCATATGAAAAAAGGATGCTGCGTTTACAACGCAACACCCTTTTCATTCATTTGGCCAATAGCCACGAGATGATCAATAGCCTGCTCAAGCTGAGCGGCCCAGCCACTTCCCGTTTAGAAAGCCGCCCGAACAACAAAACGTATGTCCCGACCAGGTTGAACAACATCGTCCTTATTGAGCGCAACAGCATTTCGTTGAACTGTATCTGTCAGGTTCTTACCGACAACGGCAAACTCAAGTCCCGGATTTTCCTGGAATGGGCGCCATGCAACCTGAGCATTGAGCGACACGAAGCCATCGGTCGTCGTTTCTGCGGTGCCTACATCATGTTGCGCACCGGAATACTTAACCAGAAACCCAGCATCAAATACATCGCTTTTCCAGGACAGCCCACCGCCAAGATGATAAGGCGGAATGCGAGGAACGTTTCCCGCTCCATCAAGCTTTGCGCGCACATAGTCCGCTAGGAAATTTGCTTCAACGACACCGGCAGCAGCCCTGTAGAGGTCAATGCTGGCCTTCGCCTCGGCGCCCCAGAACCGCGCACCTCCCTGTTCGTAGAACAATTCTTTCAGATCATCCGGTCCGGGCGTGCCGCAAACACCAGCCTCATCGCATGTTCGCCCCGTTAGATTTCCGTAAATGTAATTGTCAAATTCCGCCCCCCAGACAGCACCATCGAAACGAACACGATCAAGACGAACGCGAACGGTCCCCTCAAGCGAGTTGGCTCGTTCAACCTTGAGCATCTCGTCACCCGTTTCATAGGTCGCTGAACCTTCATGGGGACCACGCGCAAAAAGCTCCGTCTGCGCCGGCGCACGTTCCGCACTCGATAGCGTCAAACCAAGCTTGACCGCTTGAGACGCATCAAACAGAACGCCAACCGAGCCGCTCACTGGCGTATATTCACGCTCTGTCTGAATACCCGATATAGGCGTGCCCTCCACACTTACACGCTCGACGCGACCGCCGAACTGCAGACTGACGGCCTCGCCAAGAGGCGCTTCGGCAAAGAAAAACCCTGCGGCACTTTTGGTCGTTGTCGGCAAGAGATAGTCCGCAGCTTCTCCCAGCGCGGAGAAGTCACGATGCTGGAACTGTACGCCAACAGCACCTCCTGAAAACGGCCCAAAAGGATCGAGTATAACTTCAGCCCGACCGTCCCATTCCTTGTCTTTGAATGTCGAAGCGGGCGTGCCATCCGGCTCCTTCTCGCTATGCTCATAGTCACCATGGCCGCCTTCAATGGTCAGCGCCTGAAGGGGGCCGAGGTCGAGCGCAAAGGATGATCGAAACAACTCTTTTGTCTGCTTCATATCGATGTAGGCGTCTTCGCCCGGAATTCCATATTTGGCATCATACCGAACGATAGCGCCGCCAATTCGGCTATCCTCACCGAAAAAATAGGAGCTGCCGAACGAATAACTATTCCCTCTAAAGAATGAATTGCTGAGCTTTCCATCTGGTGTGTCGTAATCATCTGTATGATGAGTGTGCCCATCGGCGTGAACTGCAAACTGACCGACGCGCATATCGGCAAGTGCAGATCCCTCCTTTGCGTCAGCATTTGTTCCATAAGCGCCCGCAACTTCGCCCGATACGAATTCATCGGGAAGTTCGGTCGGAACACGATTATTGATCACGTTCACAACGCCACCGATCGCCTGGCTTCCATAACGCAAAGTGGCTGCACCACGCATGATCTCGATTCTCTGGGCCGCCAGCGGGTCAATCGGCACACCATGATCAGGTCCGACATCCGAAGCGTCAAAGCTACCAATTCCACTTTCCAGTATGCGCACGCGATTTGCGTCGAACCCTCGAATGACCGGACGACTCGCACCAGCCGCAAAGCCTGTCCCTGTGACACCTGGAACATTCTCCAGCGCATCAGCCAAATTCGCACCACCCGACTTCAATATTTCATCGCGGGACACTTGATCGACAATGGTTGCGAACCCGTCTGCTTCACCGGAAATAGGTGAGGCTGTAACCACCAACTCGGGAAGCGTGATGGTTTCCGAAGGCGGAACGCTTGCGCTTTGGGAGCTTGACGTCTCGTCTCCCCACGCATTTTCCATCCCGACGGTCGAGAACGCGGCTCCGACGGCCGCCACAAAGGTCAAATAACGAAGCATCACTTCTCCAGCATTGTTACGTGCAGGAGACCTACATTCGCCCCCCTCTGCACAACCACATCCTGCCTTTAACCAGGCAGCCCTAACGTCGGGGAAGGTCGATTGCTTATGCTGACGCCACCCCATTAAATTATGTTATAACATAACATTTTAATGTCGCAATCCCGGCGATGAAAAAGCTCAAAGGAAAACGGAAAAAAATACGGCGCTTCTGGAATACGGGGGATTGCCTAGAATGAGCCATCAAGACACATAAGCGCGCAACACGAGACACATAAAAAAGGGTGCTGCGGTTTACCCGCAACACCCCTTCTGACCAGACGGTTAAACGCCGTTTTACATCTCGACGCCGACGCGCAAGCCGAAAATCCAGTTATCCTGATCAACCACTGTTTCGGTGTCGTCAAATCCGGGATTACGCACCCACTGTATTGACGGTGTCAGGCTCAACATCGGTATCACGTCATACTTCACATAGACCTCTGCCTCGGTGGTGTCGGAGAAGCCAGCGCCCAGATCGTTTGAGGCACCTGTTTCCGTGACACCGAGACCAGCAACGAGGCTCTCGCCAATCTGACGCTGAACTGCAGCACCGACAAACCAGTCAGCCGCCGAGACATCCGCATCGGCCATGCCGGCCCGCAAGTTCCAACCGGTGCCCAGCGCCGTGCCTTCCAGCACACCGTAGAAGCCTGAATTATGCGTGGTGCCTGCTGCACCCGAGAGATAGGCGTGATCGGCTGTATTGGTCCAGACACCGGCGCGCGCGGCACCTTCTTCGCCAAGTGCATCGATCGTCCAACCCAACTCACCACCGGCAAAAACGCCTTTGCCGGAACTGCGCATATCGAACAACTCTGGATAAGTCTGCCCCGGATTGTCACCAAGACCACTAGAGCCACCCAGAACCAGCGTCACGCCCGGCACATATCCCTGCGCCTCAGTCGAGGCCACCATGCCCAGCGTATAGTCGGGAAACTCAATGGTCGTATTATGCACCAACGAACCATTCATGAACTGCGTGCGCTCATCATTGGCAAAAGCGCTTGTATCCAGATAAGCCGTTGTGTCGAGCAGACCGACATTGAACGTGACCGGACCGCCTTCGAATTCATAATAAAATTCTGAAACCTGCAAACGCCCATGACCACGGCTGTTTGTGGCGGTGCCCACATTGGCGTTGGAATTGCCATAGAAGGCGCTAATTCCATTTGAACGCGGCGTTGTTGTCGCCTCGACATGAACATGCAATTCGCCACCCACGCCGGGAACCGGCAGGGTCACGAACACTTCGGGACGAAGGGCCGCTTCATCATCTACACGGCTGTCGCTGGATGTTTGCACCGTACCGATAACAGATGCCGAAATGACGGGTCCTTTCACATCTGTCTCAGCCTCGGCGTGTTCAGCCGAAATCTGGTCAGCCATAGCTGCGCCTGGCAGCATGGCAAGTGCAGCCAGAACAGATGTGATGAATTTCAAATAATGCTGGGTCGCCATTGACTGCTCCATAGGGCCCGCTCGGGCGTTATCTAGACATTTCGAACTGGCCTGTCGATTCACTTTAAATGCAATATTATAACGTCACACAAAACTACGGCCGGCTTCTGCCGATCCCTTAATACGCCGCTGCGATCTGCCGCGAATCTGACGCCTCAATGTCGTAAGTCTCAGATGCTGTTTAGCCCCGCTCAGGACTCCACTTGGATGCAGACTTGGCTCATCTTAATGAGAGGCAGCTAAATCTATCTAAGTCCTAGGGAGCAAATGCATTAACCTTTGCTTCAATGAATAAAACCGGTGCCTCAGCCAATTGTTGGGCGATCCGACACAAGTATTGCTGCGTAAAGGACCACATGAACCTTCCCCCCAAATCCTGGCTTCTAGCCCTCGCCATTTGCGCCGCCATTGCGCTGTTTGCTTTCCGCGCACCTCTGGGGCTTGTGTCAACTGATCGCCAATCATCGAATGACAAGGCCGCGCCGGTAACCGTGGCAATCGCAATCACGAAGGACATGCCCGTCTATGCGCAGGCCATTGGCACCGTGCTTGCCAATGCAACAGTGCAGGTCAAATCTCGCATTGACGGCCAGATCCTGCGCACAGGCTTTCAGGAAGGCCAGTTGGTGAAGAAGGGTGACCTTCTGTTTGAAATCGACCGCGCTCCCTATGAAGCAGCAGTTCGTGCTGCCCGCGCCAATCTGCAACGCGACGAAGCGCAATTGGCCAATGCAAGCCGCGAACTGAACCGCGCCAACGAGTTGTCGAAGAAGGGTTATGTCTCCACCCAGACCAAGGATGCGGCAGCAACCGGCATGAAATCACTAACGGCAAGCGTAGCCGCAGGACAAGCCGCATTAGATCAGGCCGAACTGCAACTCTCCTACACCGAAATCCGCTCGCCCATTGACGGCAAGACAGGGCCGATCCTTGTCGATGCGGGCAATATCATCAAAGCCAATGATACCGGTGCACTGGTTGTGGTTACACAGGTCCAACCGGTTCGCATTTCATTCGCCCTGCCGCAGCAAAACCTGCCAATGTTACAGCGGCAATTACGTGAGAAGACTCTTGTCGCGGCCCTTCGTTTGCCGATGAACGACAAGGACAAACCGGACGAAACGCCGATCGCCAAGGTCGACTACATTGCCAATAGCGTCAACACAGCCAGCGGCACGATCGAGCTGCGCGCCACCTACGACAATCCTGACCTTCGATTTGTTCCCGGCGAATATGTAGATGTAAGCGTACGCCTCGACGAACTGAAACAGGTCGTCACACTGCCACGCGTGGCCGTAAACACGGGCCAGCAAGGTCTTTATGTGTTCGTTGTGAATGACGAGCAACGCGCTGAAATGCGCAGCGTGACACTTTTGCATGAGGATGCAGGCATTGCGGCAGTCAATGGCGAAATCAAGGCCGGTGAACGGATTGTCGTCAACGGCCAGTTGCGTCTCATCAATGGCAGCCTTGTGAAAATCATGGGCGACAGCACAGAGCAACCCACATCATGAACATGTCGGAAACTTTTATCCGCCGCCCCGTCATGACAACACTTGTCATGATCGCTTTCGTTTTGTTCGGCGCTTTCGGCTATACACAACTTCCCGTCAGCGAATTGCCCAATGTCGATTTTCCGACAATCTCGGTTTCGGCATCTCTGCCCGGCGCATCGCCGGAAACTATGGCCTCATCGGTTGCTACACCACTGGAAAGTCAGTTCTCGACCATTGCCGGCATTGACGAGATGACATCGACGTCAAGCCTCGGCTCCACCAGCATCACTTTGCAATTCAAGCTGAACCGGAACATTGATGCCGCCGCGCAGGATGTGCAATCTGCAATCTCATCGGCCTTGCGCGATCTGCCCGACGATATGACCTCGCCACCGCGCCTGCGCAAGGTCAACCCAGCCGATAGCGCCATTCTCTATCTCACCCTGAGTTCGCCCACTATGGCCCTGTCAGATGTGAACCGCTATGCCGAAACATTGCTGGCACGTCGGCTATCCACCGTGGAGGGTGTGGCACAGGTCAACGTTTATGGTTCGCAGAAATATGCGGTACGCATCCAGCTTGATCCCGATGCGCTGGCTGCCCGCGGACTGGGTATAAATGAAGTTACAGCCGCCGCCCGCGCCACCAATGTGAACAATCCGACAGGCACACTAAGCAGCCCGACCCGCACAACCGTGATCCGGGCGGAAGGTCAGCTGACCGATGCGGATGCATTCCGCCGCCAGATCATTGCATGGCGTGACGGTGCACCTGTGCGCTTCGGCGACATAGGCACGGTGCGCGACAGCGTCGAAAACAACAAGGCCGCAAGCTGGACCAATGGCGAGCGTGGCGTCATGCTGGCCATACAGCGACAGCCGGGCGCCAACACAATCGAGGTTGTCGATGCCGTAAAGGAAATCCTGCCGGGGTTTTCAAAGCAGCTGCCTGCCTCCATGACACTGGCCATCCATTATGATCGCAGCCAGTCGATCAGAGCCTCCGTACATGATGTTCAACTGACACTGGTGATCGCCGCCGCTCTTGTCATCATGGTGATCTTCCTGTTCCTGCGCTCGCTCTCTGCCACCATTATCCCCTCGCTCGCCTTGCCGATCTCTGTTATCGGCACATTCGGCGGCATGGCCCTAATGGGCTACAGCCTCGACAATCTGTCCCTCATGGCACTGACCCTTTCGGTCGGCTTCGTTGTCGATGACGCGATTGTCATGCTCGAAAATATCATGCGCCATATCGAGGAAGGCGAGCCTCCATTCGAAGCCGCCCTGAAAGGCGCCAAGGAAATCGGTTTCACAATCCTGTCCATGACCGTTTCACTTGTCGCGGTATTCATCCCCGTTCTGTTCATGGGCGGCATACTCGGCCGCCTGCTGCATGAGTTTGCGGTGACGATCGTCATCGCGATCATCGTGTCCGGCATCGTCTCGGTCACCCTCACCCCGATGCTTGCCAGCCGCATGATCCGCAAAACTGGCAGCAATGATACAAAACGCCCGCAAATGGCAATCCTGCAATGGAGTGAACGCAGCTTCCAGTCACTTGAAAACGCCTATGGGAAAACGCTTCGCATTGGCATGCGCCATCACCGTGCCGTCTTCGGTATCTTCCTGCTCAGTCTTGTCGCAACGGTGGTTCTCTACAGCATCGTCCCAAAGGATTTTCTGCCCAGCGGTGACACAGGCCGTATCCGCGCCAGCACGGAGGGGCCAAACGGCATTTCCTATGAAGACATGGCGCGACAGCAACAACAGGTGGCCCAGATCATTCTCGATGACCCCAATGTTGCAGCCGTTATGTCCATTGTGGGTGCAAGCGGCTCACGCGCGAGTATCAATAACGGCACGATGATCATCCGCCTTGTACCGCGCAGCGAACGCGACCTCAATGCAGACGAAATCATCCAGAGCCTTCGGCCCAAACTTGCCGATGTGCCCGGCCTGAAGGTCTATCTGCAGAACCCGCCTTCCATCCGCATAGGCGGACGCTCGTCAAAAGCGTCCTACCAATACACATTGCAGGATATCGATCCCGCAACCCTTTATGAGAGCGCCGAAAGGCTGGAAACGGCGCTTGCCGCCGCGCCGGGATTTCAGGACGTGACCAGCGATCTCGACCTTTCAACTCCCACACTGAGCGTCGAGATCGATCGCGACCGCGCCGCCATGCTGAGCATTACGCCCGAACAGGTTCAGGACGCTCTCGCATCCGCCTTTGGCGGCATCCAGATTTCAACGATCTATACCTCGTCGGAACAATTCTCTGTCATGATGGAGTTGCAGGACAAATTTGCGCAAGGTCCCGCAGCACTTGAACGCCTCTATCTGCGTTCGTCGAGCGGTAATCTTGTGCCTCTCACGGCGCTGACAAAAACTCGTATGACATCGACCTCGCTGACAGAAAACCATCTGGGCCAGCTTCCAGCCGTGACCATCTCGTTCAATCTCGCCCCCGGCGTCGCCCTGTCGGATGCAGTGCGCACTATCGAAGAAGTCGAGGCGCGTGTGCAGTTGCCAGACACTGTAACTTCAAGCTTCCAGGGCACCGCGCAAGCCTTTCAGAGCTCCATGAGCGGTCTCGGCCTGCTCTTCGCTCTGGCCATTCTGACCGTCTATATCGTACTGGGTATTCTCTATGAAAGTTTCATACACCCGCTGACCATTCTTTCCGGCCTGCCGTCTGCCGCTGTTGGCGCTTTGATCACCTTGATGCTCTTCGGCATTCCGCTGACGCTCTATGCCTTTGTGGGCATGATCATGCTTATCGGGATCGTGAAGAAAAACGCGATCATGATGATCGACTTCGCATTGGAACGGGAACGTGGAGAGGGCATGAAGCCGTCCGATGCCATTGTCGAAGCAGCCATCATCCGCTTTCGCCCCATCATGATGACGACTATGGCAGCCCTGATGGGCACATTACCCATCGCCGTCGGCATGGGAGAGGGCGGCGATGTCCGCCAACCGCTGGGTCTTGCGGTTGTGGGCGGCCTGATCCTCTCGCAAATCCTGACGCTCTATATAACTCCGGTCCTCTATATCTATCTGGACGGATTGGGCAAAAGGCTGAGCCGGTCATCTGGACGGGGTTCTAGCAATGCTTTGGCACCCGGTGAGTAATTTTACTCCCACGAAATGATGACAGAGGCCCGGCCACGAACTAGAGTTCCGCCTAATTAAGAAGTTGGGGCCTCCCGAAAATAGGGAGCGCGAGGGGACAGATATGACAGATCACCAGAAACCTGAAGCAGGCAAAGCAGGAACGCGCCTAAAGCGTCGCTGGCTGCTGCCCTTAATCTTCCTGCCCTTCTTTTTCTCGCTCTGGGTACCCTCCTTCAACAAATTGGAGCCGACACTGGTCGGCATACCTTTTTTCTACTGGTACCAGATGGCCTGGATCCTGATCAGCGCCGCCATCACCTTCATCGTCTATCTCGCAACCGCCGAAAAAGAATAAAAACCATGCAGTGGACAGCGACTTACGTATTCGTCGGACTCTTCGTCTTTGTCACAATTCTGGGTTTTGCCGCCGCACGCTGGCGGGCAGGCGATCTCAACCACATCAATGAATGGGGACTGGGCGGCCAACGCTTCGGCACGATGGTGACATGGTTCCTGCTGGGTGGCGACCTCTACACGGCATATACATTCATCGCAGTGCCAGCACTTGTCTTCACCGCAGGCGCGATGGGCTTTTTTGCCGTGCCTTATACCGTACTTGTCTATCCGCTGGTCTTTCTGATTTTTCCACGCATGTGGTCGGTTGCCCGCAAACACGGGTTTGTCACCGCATCCGATTTCGTCAAAGGCCGCTATGGACATCACGGTCTAGCGCTTGCTGTCGCCATGACCGGCATTGTCGCCACCATGCCCTATATCGCCCTGCAGCTTGTCGGCCTTGAAACTGTGATCGGAGCACTCGGCTTCGATACACACGGATTTGCAGGCCATATGCCGCTGGTTATCGCCTTCGTCATTCTGGCCGCCTTCACCTATTCAAGCGGCTTACGTGCACCAGCCATGATCGCCGTCGTCAAGGACCTGCTAATCTACATCACTGTGATCGCCGCCGTTGTCATCATCCCGGCTAAACTCGGTGGTTATGCCGCGATCTTCAGCGCGGTACCAACCGAGAAACTAACACTCGCCACACCGGAAGCCGGAAGCCTCGGCACTTGGAGCGCCTATGCCACGCTGGCTTTCGGCTCAGCATTGGCCCTGTTTCTCTACCCTCATTCCATGACCGGCGTCCTCAGCGCCAGCTCGGGCAAGGTCATCCGCCGCAACGCTGCCATCCTGCCTGCCTATTCAGTGGTGCTCGCCCTGCTCTCCCTGCTGGGCTATATGGCTTTTGCCTCAGGCGTTGCTGACAAACCGGAATTTGCAGAAGGCTTCGCGAAATACGGTCCCAACTTCGCAGTCCCCGCCCTCTTCCTTGACCAGTTCCAGGGCTGGTTCGCAGGCGTGGCATTCGCCGCTATCGGCATCGGCGCGCTTGTGCCCGCCGCTATCATGTCGATCGCAATTGCCAATCTCTTCACGCGCAATATCTACAAGGAATATATCCGCCCCGATTGCTCGAATGCCGATGAAGCCCGCGTTGCCAAAATCGTATCACTGGTTGCCAAAGGCGGTGCCTTGTTCTTTGTCCTCGCACTCGACACAAGGCTGGCCATTCAATTGCAGCTTCTGGGTGGCATCTGGATCATCCAGACACTACCTGCTGTCTTTTTCGGCCTCTATACACGCTGGCTTGATCCGCGCGCCCTGCTGATCGGCTGGGCTTTAGGCATAGGCACCGGCACCTGGATGGCTTGGGTACTGAACTTCAAGGGCTCGATCTGGCCGCTCGAAATCTTCGGCTACACTGTGCCCGGCTATGCGGCCTTCTACACAGTGATCCTGAATATCGTCGTCTCGGTCGTCCTGACAATTGCGTTCAACATCGTGAGCAAAAGCAAGCACACAGATGTGACGACAGAAAGCGATTACGCCTGATTTATGGACCGGATATAGGCATCCACTGGCTCGAAAGAGCCTGCCACCAGCACACCATCTTCGTCATTCGTCGCATCGGCCGCCATTGTGCGGTCGATGCGCACAACCATGAAACCAGCGGCGCAAGCGGCATCAACCTCTTTGGGCATATCGGTTAAAAACAAAATGTCCGAGGGCTCGGCCCTGATTTCACGCGCAATACTTGCATAGGATGTCGCATCCACCTTGGCGCCGACAGCCGTATCAAAATAGCCGCTGAAAACCGGTGTCAGATCCCCCTTGTCGGAATAGCCAAAAATCAGCTTTTGTGCCGCAACGGAACCTGAGGAATAGACATAAAGCTTCAGCCCTTGCGTCTCCCAGCACAAAAGCAAGGCGGCCGCATCCTCATAAACCTGACCTTTCAGCACACCGTCTTCATAACCCGCCTGCCAGATCAGACCTTGCAGCACCTTGAGCGGTCCGGCTTTGCGATCCTCATCGATCCATTTAACGAGCAAAGCCACTGTCGCATCGTGATCAAGGTCAGGCGCACCTTCCAGCACACGAGCATCCACGAGACAGGCGGCAACCTCAGGATCATTCCGGTGAGCCATACAAAATTCGGCAATACGCGAACGTGCATAGGGAAACAGCACCTCATGCACAAAGGCAATCGGCGTCGTTGTGCCTTCTATATCTGTGACAATAGCGCGGATAGGCATCAGCGGCTCAATTCATAAAAGCAGGAAAACGGGTCGCGATATCATCGCCCGTGAAATGCCCGACCCAGCCATCAGCCGATGTGAAAATGCGGATCGCACAAAAATGCGGATGCTCGCCTGTATCAAACCAATGTGTAATGCCCGCAGGCACGCTCAACAGATCACCGCGCTCGCAAACCACACGGTAAACCTTACCATTCTGCCGCAGATAGAAGGCTCCGGCTCCTTCAACAAAGAAACGCACCTCGTCATCAGCATGCGTATGTTCGGCAAGAAACTTCTGGCGCATAGCAATGCGGTCAGGATGGTCGGGCTTAACCCGCACGACATCGACGGTCTGATAGCCGCCCTCGGACATCAACTTTTTTATCTGTGAATCATAAGCGGCCAGCACCTCGTCCTGACCAGCATCATCAGCGAGCATCACAGACGCTTTCCAGCGCTCGAACATGACATTCAAGGCCGAAAGCTCACGCGCTATTGCCTCTGCGTCTGTCGTATCAATCAGAACGGTCTTTGGATCGGTGTCAGGATAGACAGTGAGATGGGTCATCGCACGTTCTCCTCATGTAGCTGGGCAGTCAAAAGAAAATCAAAGGCTTCCATATGCCGGATTGTCTCTTTGGCATCCGCGCCCCAGACATAGAGCCCGTGTCCGGCAATCAGATAGCCCGGTACAGGCGGATAGTTTGAAAGACGCTGCTCAACCAGCGCCGCCAGCCGGTCGGTATCCTGATCATTGGGAACGATCGGGATATCCACCGAAGTCTCATGTGTGGTCACGCCGGAAAATGCCTTGAGTAGCTCCCATCCCGAAAGAGTAACAGAGCCTTTCGCTGCGTGGCGCCGCGAGAGCACAGTAGCAGCCATGGAATGCATATGCGCGATTGCCCCGATTGAGGCATCACCGACATAGCGAGCAAGATGCAAAGGTGCCTCCGCAGAAGCACGCGGATGACGGGCACCCGAGATCTCAGCTGCAATGACCTCGTCAGCCGTCAGTTGCGCCTTGTTGGCACCTGTCGCGGTGACTGCCGCATAAGTTGCATCCATACGCACCGAAAAATTGCCGCTTGTCGCGGGCACCCAATGGCGGGCACCTGCAAAATGCGACATGGCCATCACGCCCTTTGCGGCTTCGGCCAAAGTCAGGGTCAGCGGCATTCCAGTTCCAGACATGTCGTTCCGCCTATTGGTTGGCGACCTGTGAAACCGCAGGTTTCGGGGCCACAAATAATCTGCCCCCTATTTAAGCCCTTCAACGCAAACATCAATTCATCGTTTTTAGACAGGGCGTGCAGCGCCCCTAGGCCACACTTTTTACGTGAATATTCGAATTTATATTTCTCGTTATAGTTGTATTAAACAATTTACGTGTAACTATAGTTGTATGACACAACGATTCGAAATGCTCCAAAGAGCCGACTCCGCCTCCGCACCGGCCCTTACACCGGAACGGAACGACACACCCTTAACAGAAGGACCTATCGGCCTGAGACCGAGTTGGGGCGCCAGACAAGGCGGGCCACGCCCGCCAATTCCGGCATCCATCACACCCGAGCAAAAATTCGAAGCCCAGATCCACCTCCCAACCCCGGATCACAATCCGGATGAACTGGCGGAAACCCGCCGCTGGGCCAAAATGACGCTCGACACATATTCAGCTCGCTCGAATTTTTTTCCTGACGGCCTCTTTGCCGATCCGGCATGGGACATGCTGCTTGATCTCATGCATGCGCGGCTGAACAACAAACAGATATCAGTTTCCAGCCTTTGCATTGCCGCCCGCGTACCGGCAACCACCGCTTTACGGCGCATTGGTGACCTTGTGAAAACCGGCCTCGCCCTGCGCGTAAAAGACAAATCAGACGGACGCCGCGTATTTGTGGAACTGACGCCGGACGGCATTGCACGCATGGAGCGTTATCTGACGCTCGTACGCACCACGATGCAGAAAAATATACTTGAGATACGCCGCTAGGGCATGCGTGCACCCACGCGCAAGAATTCAGACTGGCTTACGATCCCAAAAACTGGCTCGCAACAAAGCCAGCCATCCGACAATCGCCAAGCCAAGGGCAAGAGCATGGCTCATTTCCCAATACTGACTTGCAGCCTCCCAATCGACGGGCCTCATGTCAGAAAAATCACCACTGAAAACAGTATTACCCGGCATATTAAAAACGAAATAGACAACCAACATAATCGCATAGAAGCAGGACGCCAGCAGGCTTGCCCGAAGAGCCTTGGTGTTCGACCGTCGCCAATAGATAAAAGCCAAGCTCGTCAGCAATACGAAAGCTACAACCAACTCAAATAGCATGCCCCATCCACGATAGAGGAGACACTGAAGATCAAACCATAATTCGGCATTCATCGAAAATTGGTCGGACAGGTTCAGCACATGCACTAAAGGCGCGGTGACAGCAAAGGTTATGACCACAAGATTGGCCATCTTCATCCTGCGTAGCATAGCGTCTCCTTCCCGAACACTAGTCGATAACAAGGTCTCCGTATTCCGGATGCTTGCCTAAAAATGCTTTGAAAAAGGGGCAGGTCGGCTTGATCTTCACGCCACGAGCACGCATCTGGTCGAGCACTGATGTCACAAGACGCGTGCCGACCCCCTTACCTCCCAGCGCTTCGGGGACCACTGTGTGATAAAATTCCAGCCCGCCGGAAATCTGCCGGTACTCGGCAAAAGCCGTATGACCATCAACAGTCAATTCAAATCTATGCCTTGAGGGATTGTCCTGCGCCAACTCATTCATCTCACCATTCCCTTTTTAAGGCCATAATCGATTGCTGGCTTATTGACTGCGTGAATTTGCCACTTGGCTCAAACATCACGAACGAGAAGATGCTCACCGGCTTGCCGGATATCCGTGCAACCGGTGAGTGCCATCGCGACTTCGAGCTCGCGACGCAACGTACCCAACATTGCCGTCACACCAGCCTCGCCACCGCCACCCAACGCGTAGGCCCAAGCCCGCCCGATCATCACACCCTTGGCACCCAATGCCAGCCCTTTCAGAACATCAAGGCCCGAGCGCACGCCGCCATCCATCAAAACGGTGAGTTGTCCGCCCACTGCCCGAACAATAGGTGGTAATGCGGCGACACCAGAGGGCACCCCATCAAGCTGGCGACCACCGTGATTGGACACTACAATTCCATCTGCACCGACATCCACAGCACGCTGCGCATCTTCCTGATCAAGAATTCCCTTAATAATAATCGGGCCGTCCCAGCGTTCACGCACCCAGGCAAAATCATCCCAATTGATAGAAGGGTCAAAGTTCTTGCCTATCCACATGGCAAAATCATTCGTGCCTTTAGCATTAGGCATGGCATCGACAATATTGCCGAAAGATTGCGGCCCTCCGCGCACCATTACGTTCCAGACCCAGTTTGGATGCATAGCGGCATTGAACGCGCGGCTCAGCTGGTCCATCGGTGTGAGCACACCTGAAAGCCCTGAGCGCACATCCCGATAGCGTGCTCCCGGCGTTGGCAGATCGACTGTAAAAACCAGCACACGCGCCCCGGAAGACTTGGCACGCGCAAGCAACTTTTCCATATAGGAGCGATCTTTAATCATATAGAGCTGGAACCAGAACGGTGTCTGACGTGCAGCACGCACCTCCTCAATCGAACAGATCGAAACTGTCGAGAGAGTGAAAGGCAGCTTGGCCTTCTCGGCTGCACGGGCCGCCTGCACTTCGCCGCGGCGCGCATAGAGCCCCGCCATACCGACCGGTGCCATTATGATCGGCATATTCATCTCGTCGCCAAATAAACTGGTCGAAAGAGAGAGCTTGGAAACGTCTGTCAGAATGCGCTGACGCAACGCAATCCGCTCCATATCTGCAACATTGCGCGCAAGCGTGGTTTCGGCATAGGCCCCGCCATCAATGTAATCGAACATGATGCGCGGCAAGCGTTTTTGCGCCTTGATCCGCCAATCCGCCACTGATGCCGGTTGTGTCATTCCGTCCCCCACATATTCTGTTCACAATCGCAATATAAAGCACTTGGTGGTTAACCGCGATAGAGCAAAGGAAGGCCCGTCACGGCAAACATCGACGTCAAAAATCGTTTGAATTCATTTTCTATTTAAACAGACGCACACTCATTTTTTTGTTACTCGGATACGTTCAAGAATCTACGGGCGCCATAAGTTGCAATCGCCACTTACCTACTCTGAAACCCTCGACGACGCGCATCCGCACGCCCGCGCAATTCAAAATAGAGCGCCTTGATATCGGCACGGCTAATATCAAGAGAGTCACCGTAATCGGCCAATACCTCGTCGAAATCTGCATCGGTCAGAACAGATGGCCCTTCGAGAGAATGTGAATGCCGCGCTGGATGCGCCTTATGCGGATAGGAATGACCGGTCGCATTATTATATACGAGCGCTACAAGCATCAGAATGAACGAGTTCAGCAGAACCGGTACAAAGACAAAACTGAATCCAGCGTCAAGAACAGTCTGCCCACCCAAAATGGCAGTCAACGCGATAGCGCCACTCGGCGGATGGACACAGCGGAAAAACGACATCGCGGCAAGTGTCAGACCGACAGCAAGAGATGCTGCCACAAGCGGTGGCAACATGAACTTGAGAACCGCCACACCAATCAAAGCCGCCAGCGTATTGCCACCAATAATAGACCAAGGCTGAGCAAGAGGACTTGCAGGCACTGCAAAGAGCAACACGGCGGAGGCACCGATCGGGCCGACCAACAGCAAGGCAACCACCCCTCCGCTACCCCAATAGTTTGATACAAGACCCGTGAGGCCTATGCCGATCAAGGCGCCAAAAGCAGCCCGGATACGCTCGCCAATATCAGTCCGAAGGGGCTGGGGGCAAAAAGATGAGAACCAGTTCACGACAAAACCTCGACACAGCAGACAAATCAATCTGCCGCAACAATCAACATATCGAGGGGCTTGGATACCGATATTTCCCGCATAATGCTCTATTTTTTTGCATCATGCCCAACAAACAATCAACTTCGCCGCAAGATATAAGCATCCGCGATTTCAACAAGCCGTTCCCTTCCGAAACTCGGGTCATGCCCTGCATGCACCACTCGCACCGGCAACTTCCGCAACCGCTCCATTGTCTGCCTGTAAGCTGAAATATCAGCACCGTCGATCTCGTCCAGCAATGGGCCATCATAAATAGCATCACCCGAAAAGAGTGTTCCTGTGCTCTTTTCCCACAACCCAATGCTTCCGGGTGAATGACCGGGTAAATGCATGACCTCGAAATGCCGGTCTCCCAGATCAACAATATCCCCCTCGACCACCACTTCACTCACGACAGAGTCATGTATCGCATAAGAGTCCATATCGTATCCGGCATGTGGCAACGCTGTGATCAGATCCCGATCAACGACATAACCAGCTCTCGTCAAGCTCTCTACATAATGGCTTGGCATTTGTGAAAGCCTGAGTGTACTGCGATCTGTCGGCACTCGCAGATTTTCCGCTTCCGCCGCATGCACCAGCGTGTGATCAAACTCGTGATGGCCGCCTATATGGTCGGCATGCGTATGTGTCGCGACAGCCGTAACATTGTGACCCAGAATATCCCGCGCAGCATCGCGCAAACTCGCAACTCCCATTCCAGTATCAATCATAAGATCACGGTCACGACCCCGCACATGCCAGATATTACACCGCATCAACGGAATGACATGCGGTTCCCAAAGAAGTGTGATGTCATCACTGATACGCTTGCGTTCAAACCAGCGGTCTGCAATGGGCAAAAGGCTCATCCGGCCACCTCCTTAATGGTTTTGCAAGTAATCCAGCAATTGATCACGCAGATCACGAATATTGCGTTCGAAGGCAAAATCATTACGCGTAGGGCCCGCATAAAAAATACCATCCAGCGCAATGCTGGTAAGACGAGCGGTCCGCACCGGGTCAACTTTACGAAACTGTCCTTCTGACATGCCCTTACGTATCGATCCTTCGAAGGCTTCACGCTCGCGTCGATAAAAATCACCAATCATTTTCTGCGCTTCTGCATCTTGATTGCCAGCAGCCGCAAAGTCAGCCATCAGCTTGACCATGCGTTGCAAACGCGGAGCGCTGGAAATGGTGGCATCGAGCCACGCATCGGCAGTGCCAAGCGCTGATTTGGGGTCTGCGGGTTGAGATGAGAAGTCACTCACGAAGCGGTCTATCGCGTGGCGTAATGTGGCGCGCACCAATTCATCCTTGTTTTCAAAATAGTGATAGAGCAGAGCCATGTTGACGCCACAAGCAGACGCAATCTGCCTCATGCTGATGGCCGAAAATTGATTGGATGCAAACAGCTCCAATGCTTCTTCCAGAATCATTTCACGGCGCGTCTCAGGATCAAGACGTGTGCGGGCCTGCTTCTCCGACATGGCTCCCCTTCCTCAATGCTTCCCCTCTGTAGCTCCTTCGGCGCGCGCTCCCGGAACTCTCCCATTCATCGCATAGAAAAACCTTGACCACCACTATTAATCATATGATCAATAGTGGTGTTGATCGATCGATTAATAGACGTGCAAGCCCATTCAAAGGACACGCAGATGACAGACAAACGCTTTCACCTCGCCTGGTTTATGAATTTCACCCCGGATGAATGGCGCGAACCCTTTGGTCAGGGTGGTTATCCATGGGACGGGCAGTTTTATATTGAAATGGCACAAGCTCTTGAGCGGGCCTGCTTTGACTACATAATGATCGAAGACAAGCTCATGGTGCCCGAAACTTTTGGTGGTAGCCGCGATTTCTCATTGTCTGCCGCAATGGTCGCCCCCAAGCACGACCCTGCACCGCTTGCCGTCGCTATGGGCATGGCTACACGCCACCTAGGCGTCATCGCCACCATGTCCACACTCGGCTATCCACCCTTCCTGCTCGCACGCCTCAGCTCAACAATCGACAGCCTGACGCGCGGCCGCTTCGGCTGGAATGTTGTCACAAGCGCGGAAGATCTCGCCGCTCAAAACTTCGGGCTTGATGAGTTGCCCCCGCGTGAAGATCGCTACGCAATGGCCGACGAATATATGGAAGTGGTCAACCAGCTCTTTGATAGCTGGGAAGCGGACGCCGTGGTGCTCGATCGCGACAAAGGTATTTATGCCGATCCGAAGAAAGTGCGTACCATCGACTTCAAAGGCAAATATTTCAAAGTCCGTGGGCCGCTCAATACCGTGCCCTCACCGCAAGGCCGCCCTGTCTTTGTGCAGGCAGGCGCCTCGCCCCGCGGTCGTGACTTTGCCGCACAACATGCCGATTCCATTATCTCTGTCGCCAATGGCGTCAATGGCATGAAGGAATTTCGCGACGACATTCGAGCACGCGCAACAAAACTCGGCCGCAATCCAGACAATATCAAAGTGCTTTTCTGTATCACGCCAACACTTGGCGAGACTGAAGAGGAGGCCCATGCGAAATATGTCCGCACCACGACATCCGATCATTTCGTCAATGACACATTGGCTCAAATTTCGGCCATCACCGAAGTGGACTTTGCACGCTTCCCCCTTGATGAACCGCTACCAGAAAAACTTGTCACCAATGGAGAAAGTGGTTCTCTCGATAAATTTCAGCAATGGGGTAGCGGCAAAACCTTGCGCGAGCTTGCCGCCGCATCTGGTGGTGGACTGCTCTCCTCTCTCCAACTAATCGGCACACCGGAACAGGTGGCCGAAAAAATGGGGGACGCCATGGCCGAGGTAGGTGGCGATGGATTCTTGCTCTCAACGCCGGTGATGCGCGTGAGCCGCCGGTTCATCAACGAAGTCACAGACGGATTGGTGCCAGCACTGCAAAAGCGTGGATTAGTGCGCACCGAATATCACCACCAGTTGTTGCGGGATAACTTGCGTGAATTTTAGACCTCAACATTTGGGACCAACAAAAAACCCGCCTCAAATACGAGGCGGGTTTTCCATTTTATAGTCGAAAGCATCAGCAATCATGCAAGATCAAAACGATCCGCATTCATGACCTTGGTCCAGGCGGCAACAAAATCCCGCACGAACTTTTCCTTATTGTCATCCTGCGCATAAACCTCAGCATAAGCACGCAAGATCGAGTTCGAACCAAAGACAAGGTCCACACGTGTCGCTGTCCACTTAACCTGATCGGTCTTTCGGTCCCGGATCTCATAGAGATTATTGGCCGTAGGCTTCCACATGTAATCCATGTCCGTTAGGTTCACGAAGAAGTCATTCGTCAGCGCACCAACACGATCAGTGAAAACACCATGCTTCGTGTCACCGTGATTGGTTCCAATCACGCGCATGCCGCCAACAAGCACTGCCATCTCCTTCGCGGTGAGACCCATCAATTGCGTACGATCCAGCAGAAGCTCTTCAGCGCTGACGCCGTAATCCTTCTTCAGCCAATTGCGATAGCCATCGGCAAGCGGTTCCAAAGGCTTGAATGAACCTGCATCCGTCATCTCTTCCGAGGCATCACCACGGCCTGCCGCAAAAGGCACCTCAATATTAAAGCCTGCCGCCTTAGCGGCCTGCTCAACACCCATACTGCCGGCCAATACAATGACATCGGCAATGCTCGCCCCGGTAGAAGCGGCGATGGGTTCGAGTGCGGCCAGCACTTTGGCAAGACGTGCAGGCTCATTACCTTCCCAGTCTTTTTGCGGTGCAAGGCGAATGCGGGCGCCATTCGCCCCACCCCGCATATCCGAACCACGGAATGTGCGCGCGCTGTCCCAAGCAGTTGCCACCATTTCACCGATGGTCAAACCGGTGGCGGCGATCTTCGCTTTGACTATAGCCGGGTTATATTTGGCACTACCAGCGGGGATAGGGTCCTGCCAGATCAAGTCTTCCTTAGGCACATCCGGTCCGAGATAGCGCACCTTCGGCCCCATATCGCGATGCGTCAGCTTGAACCACGCACGCGCAAAAGCGTCTCTAAAGTGGTTCGGATCCGCCATAAACTTTTCGCAAATCGCGCGATAAGTCGGGTCCATCTTCATGGCCATGTCGGCATCCGTCATGATGGGGTTTTTACGGATTGCCGGATCGCTTGCATCGATAGGCTTATCTTCTTCCTTGATATCAACTGGTTCCCACTGGTTAGCACCAGCGGGGCTTTTCTTCAGTTCCCACTCATAGCCGAACAGCAAATCAAAATAACCCATATCGAACTTTGTGGGATTGGTCGTCCAAGCGCCTTCAATGCCCGAAGTGATGGCGTTGCTGGCCTTACCGCCCATCTTCGGGTTTGACCAACCCATGCCTTGTTCTTCGATGCCTGCAGCTTCGGGTTCAGCTCCCAAAACACTCGCATCTCCATTGCCATGCGCTTTGCCAACCGTATGTCCACCTGCTGTCAGGGCGACGGTTTCTTCGTCATTCATCGCCATGCGGGCAAATGTCTCACGGACCTGCGCAGCTGTTTTCAACGGATCAGATTTACCGTTCACACCCTCAGGGTTGACGTAAATGAGCCCCATCTGAACTGCTGCCAACGGATTTTCCATCGTGGCAGGCGCATCAACATTCTCGTAGCGCCCGTCGCTAGGAGCCAACCACTCTTTTTCCGCACCCCAATAAACATCTTTCTCTGGATGCCAGATATCCTCGCGGCCAAATCCAAACCCAAAAGTCTTCAGGCCCATTGAGTCATATGCAATCGTACCCGCAAGCAATATCAAGTCTGCCCAGCTGATCTTGTTGCCATATTTTTTCTTGATGGGCCAAAGCAGGCGGCGGGCCTTGTCGAGATTCACATTGTCCGGCCATGAATTCAGCGGCGCAAAACGCTGATTACCAGTACCGCCACCGCCACGACCATCAGCTTCGCGATAGGAACCCGCTGCGTGCCATGCCATACGGATCATCAAACCACCATAATGACCCCAATCCGCCGGCCACCAATCGCAGCTATCCGTCATAAGCGCATGCAAGTCTTTCTTGAGGGCCTGCACATCAAGCTTTTTGACTTCTTCGCGGTAGTCAAAGCCCGATCCCATCGGATCAGTCTTACTGTCATGCTGATGAAGAATGTCGAGATTCAGCGTGTTAGGCCACCAGTCAGTATTTGATGTCTCGGTTTTTGTGACGCCGCCATGCATAACGGGGCATTTGCCTTCACTCATTTGTCATCTCCCTGTAAGAGCCGTGCGGTGAATATCTGCATCGACCACAGCTTTTCCTGCTTTTAGCCATCAGACACACCCATCTACATGAGAATATTTCTAAACTAATACCAACACCAAGTCAATCACAATAGAATAATTCTAAACTTATGATGCGCCATATACAAATTTCGATCATACAGAAAGAGGGCCCGGTATCCCTCTTTCAAGTAAGTGAATTTTGAATCCGATTTGGGGCAGAGAGTTTTAAGCCAAACACAAAAAACCCGCCTCACGAATGAGGCGGGTTAATTTTGGTTGCGGGGGCCCGCAACCACCGATACTTGCGGCTGACAGAGTGTGAGATTCCGAGGGCGTGAACAAGATTTGAATAAATTCACCCACATCGGAGGATCTAGAATAGTATTATTCGGCAAATATGAGAGCCGGTGCCGACGCTGAATATAAGGCCCTCGATCTCCACCAAGCTTTGCCGCCAATTCCTGCAGCAAAGACAAAGCGGTGCGCGGCGTAAGTCTGAACAAGGTATGGCGCGCGAACATACGCGAGGTGTTCACACGCCCAGACAAGCAATCCTCCCAGCGAGCTCTCCCGCGACTGAGATTTCAGAGACGGACAGCGTGAACAGCCTCGGCATTCGCCGCCAGCCAGCCGCGCACCGCACGAGAGGCCGCGTCATGAGCCGAGAACAACGTGTCCATAAGGCGGTGCGCGGCGTCCAGGTCGCCAGCCCGGCATGCTTTTTCAAGCAACCGCGCGGCCGCGCTTTCCCGCCTGGCACCGATTTCGCCCGCCGTTCCGACAATGACATGAGCAGCGGCCATCATCCCCTCAAGATCGGCACGGCCGTTCGCCTCCCGGATCGTTGCAATCCGTTCTTCCGTGTCGCTCAGATAGAGATCGAGCAACTCTCGCAAATCCGACATCGAGAGCACAGACAAAAGGTTCTCCAGTGACGCCACATCGAGGTCGGCGAGTCCTTCCTCGATTGCCAAGGTGGCAGGATCGCCGGATAGCTCTTCATTCGCGACTGCGTCGGACGCAGGCGGCTGCGCGGGCAACGCGGCGGACACTTTGGCAAGCTTGGCGAAAAGAATGTCCCGGCGCACCGGCTTGGATATGTAGTCGTCCATGCCGCAATCCAGATATTTCCGCTCGGCGCCTTCCATCGCATTGGCCGTCATCGCGATGATGGGGATGTCGCATTTCGGCGCCGGCAAGGCTCGAATGCCCCGCGTGGCGCCAACGCCATCGAGCTCCGGCATCTGAATGTCCATGAGCACCACGTCGAAATGCCCACGGCGAACGGCATCGACGGCCTGCAATCCGTTCTCCGCAATGGTCACGCTATGCCCCAGCTGTTCGAGCATCGCCAGAGCGACCTTCTGGTTGATCTTGTTGTCCTCCGCCAGCAGAATCCGCAAGGTACGGGCGGACGTCGCCGCGCCGTCCTCAAGCACGTCTCGATTATGCGCTGAACTCGAATCGACGAGCGGCGCTCCGCTATAGACGCGCATCAGACAATCCAGCAGCTCATGCTGCCTCAACGGCTTTTCAACGCGGGCATCCAGCGTGTCGTTTTCCTCGTGAAGCTTGCTCGCATGAGAGCCTGCCGATGAGACGAGTACCAGCTTCATATCGGCGAGATCGGGATTGTTGCGAATGCGCGAGGCAAGGTCTTCGCCCGAGATGCCGGGCATCATCTGATCGAGGAAGGCAATGTCATATGGATGACCGGCATGCCATGCCCTTTCCAGCTCGGCCTGCGCGGCAAAACCATCTTCGGCTCTGGTGACGGTAATGCCATAGGTGCCCAGTTGAGAGGTCAGGACGTCGAGGTTCACTGGAACGTCATCGACGACCAGCACTTTGAGCTTCTCGAGATAGACAGGCAGGCGGCTGAGATCGGGCAGGTGGGCGGCCGAGCGTACAAGCGATAACTGGAACCAGAACGTCGAACCCGCCCCGACCCGGCTGTTGACGCCGATATTGCCATCCATCAATTCGACGATCTGCTTGCAGATCGCAAGACCCAGGCCGGTGCCGCCATAGCGCCGTGTAACGGAGCTGTCAGCCTGGCTGAATTTCTGAAACAACCTGCCGCAGACGTCCTCGGGAATGCCAATGCCCGTGTCATGCACTTCAAAACGCAGATGAGACGCCTTTGTCTGGGGATCCTCGACGCGGTAAACCGACACCCGCACGGCGACGCCGCCCTTCTCGGTGAACTTGATGGCGTTGCCGATGAGATTCAACAGGACCTGGCGCAGACGCGCGGGATCGCCGCGGTAAATGCCCCGCGCGGCCGGCTCGATATAGGCGCCGAGATCGATCTGTTTTTCCGCCGCCCGCGCCGCCATCAGGCTGATCGCGCTTTCGACCGTGTTGACCAGATCGAAGTCGATATGATCGAGCTCGAGACGACCGGCCTCCAGCTTGGACACATCGAGAATATCGTTGACGATGGTCAGCAAGGCTTCCCCGGACTCTCGAACGGTCTCGGCGAATTTTCGCTGCTCGGCGTTCAACGCCGTGGTGAGCAGCAATTCCGTCATGCCCAGTACGCCGTTCATGGGCGTACGAATCTCATGGCTCATATTGGCGAGAAAGTCGGACTTGGCGCGATTTCCCGCTTCAGCCTGATCCTTGGCGGCGATCAATTCCTGCTTTGTCGCTTCGAGTTCGGCGATATAGACGCGCATGCGTTCCGCTTCACCAGACGCGCGTTGAGCCAGATAATTGTCCACCAAGGCGCCGACCAGGCCGAGCGCAATGATCAGGAATGTAACGGTCGCGATCGCGATGGCGATCATGCCGGGTTCCGCGACAACATCCGTTACGACGATGGTCGGGTCCGGCACATAGGTGAGCGCCGTCATTGCCGTGAAGTGTGTGGCGCAAATCGCGATGGTGAAGAGAAGCGATCCCACCAAGATGCCACCAAGTGCAGGAACGCGCATGGCGGCATGCATGGCGCCCGCGCTCGTCAGTACGCCGATGACGACGGCCGCGACGACATAGTTCATATCCCAGACGGGATCGGCCGGAATCCGGACGGCGGTCATGCCCGTGAAATGCATGGCGCTGATGGCCGCACCGATCAGGGCACCCCCGGCCAAGGGGCCGGGCCTCCCGAGAACAATCGCAAACCCCACCCCGCACAACACGATGGCGATCAAGGCGGAGAAGAAGGTCAAGCCAATCTCGTAGTTCACGGGCAGGATGGACTTGAACGCAAGCATCGCGACGAAATGCGTCGCCCAGATGCCGCTTCCTGCTACGCCCCCTGCCGCCATCAGCCAGAGCGTCCGCACTCGGCCCTGCGCGAGTTTGGCCCTGCCCAGCATGTTCATGGCGGTGAAGCAGGCGAACAGGCACAAGCCGCCCGCCAAAACGACGAGCCCTAGATCGTGTTCCTGAGTGATGCAGCCAATGGTAGCCACTCGCCAGCGCTTCTCATCCCCAGCGGCGAGCATACGCTCAGCCCATTTGCGCGCGAGCACACCGATTGCAGCCAAGCCTTCTTCGCTAAAGGGTCGCGCCCGTTCTTCGTCACCGTTGGTCTCGCGGGAAAACAGCTCGGCCAGTTGGACGATTTCCTCATTATCGGCATCTGCCGCCCGCGCCTGAACGGCAGCCACCAAACTTGCGCCCGGCGTGTGGCCGATACGGTCTCGCAGACCGTGATAGCGATCACCCGCAGACTGATCGTATTTCCCGCTGGCGTCGCGCACGACTTTCCCAGCGGCAAGATACGCGTCGATCAGCCGTCCGACAGCGATTGGTCCTAGCACTGAGGCGGCAGCTTCAGCGCGGTCGTCGTGGCGGTTTGTCTCTTCGAGGGAAATTCCGAGCAGCTTGTCGTCCTCAAGGGAAAACCCGGCGGCGGCAAGAATATTGTCCGCGCCGTAGAAGAGATTTCGGTGCTCGCGCACGCGACGCAGCAACCCCTTAGCGAGAGCATGCGGATAGCGTTTTCGCACTTCATACAAAAGGTGGAATTCGCCATCGCGCTTCCGGTCGATCTCCATTTCAGCAACAATCTCAGCGACCTCGGCATCGCGATCATCTCCCTCCGGCGCGTAGACGAGCGTGCGCAGGCGCTGGAAGTGCGAAGTGCCAAAAGCTTTGCGCCGCTCACGCGCGCGCTGGAGTTCCCGCTGGACGGCATCGACTGCAATATCGTCGAGGTGACCCTTTTCGGCGAGGATGTCGTAGGTCGCGTCGCCGGCGTCAGCGAGCAAGTCGGCGACGTGGCGATCCGCTCGCCGAAATGAAAGCGCATCGACCACTGTCGCCTTCACGTCCGGGTCGCCGTCAGTCTTCGCGATTGCGGTCGCAAGGTCGAGGCCGTCGATTCCGCCATGCGATGCAATTTCATGCAGTACGTTCTTGCGGATTTCCGGTGGCAGCGCTGCGATGCGCACCGGCGCGTCGTTCCCAAGCACGGATGGGCGAAATCGCTTCGCCGCCCGGAGAGCGGACAAGTGCACTTGGGTGTTCGCGTGCGAAATAAGCGGCCAAAGAAGATCGCCGAATTCCGGCCTGCCGGACGCGACCATGAAACGCACCGCGCGATCCACCTTGCCTGGCGCGTGCCACTGCTCGGCGAGGTTCCGCATTTCGGTGCCGATCGGTGCCCATACCTCGTCGGTGGCGCGGAAGATCATCTCGCCCGCGAGGACAGGATCGACTTCAAAGGCCGCGCGGATGGCGGCACTGCATGCGGCCTTATGTACGGCGTCGCCGCGCGCGCTTCGTTCGACAGCGAACAGGACTGCTTCTTCCCACGGGCGCTGATCGAGCACGTCTACCTTCAGATTCTCGCGTGCTGCTGGATCGCTAACGGCCTGTAGCATCAGTCGCTCGACGTAGTGCGAGGCGTACCATTCCTGAAATTGCTGGTGCTGGAATGAGTAGCCCGGCATGTCGCCGGAGCGCGTCAGAACATGATTGCTGACAAGCGTGTCGAGCAACGTGTCGGGTTGTGTGGAGATGGTGATTTGTCCGTCGTCCACCAAGACCCGCGCGGTCTCAGCGACCGATTTGCGCGCGTTGCTGTCCGTGATCGCCGTGTTGGCCGTTGTCGTGGCGAACACGGCGAGGCCATCCAAATAGTCCTGCTGGAAGCCGAGGGCCACGGCATGAAGCGCCGCCGCACGGCGGGCTTCCTGCTCGTGTGCGGCAATGAAGCGTCGTAGCACTTCTTCCTTTGTTGTCGGAAAAGGCGCGCCCTCTGGCAGCGAAAGAAGTGCCGTGAGGTAGAGTGGGATGGTCACAAGATCCCGGACACCCGCTGTCCGCCACGCCTGATCGACGAGTTGTACGCCAGCCTCGCCCCGCATGCCGCGCGCGATCTCCATTTGCTGCTCGTCGTCAAGGCGCGTGACAGATCGGCGTCACTGACCGAGAGAGCGCGTGCCAATCGCGATGCATCGACTTCAGCATTCGCTGCGCCTGCCCAAGCGCCGGATCGCAGAATATCCAGTTCAAGGGAACGCTTCGGATCTGAAATTCTGGCCGCGACTTGATCAGCGAGGAGTTCGTGCATCCTTCGCCCGCGCGTCAGGATATGGACATATTCTAGAAGAAGGCCATCGCTCATCTTCCACGGCTCGCGCCAACCCGCCCAGTTCGTCTTTTCAGCTTCGCGCAGTTCTCGCCAGAGTCGTTCTGCGAGTTCATCATCGGGATCGGCGCGTATTTCAGCTGCACGTGCGCGCTCGGCAATCAGCGTTACATCTTCTTCCCGGACCGAACCGAGCAGTACGACGCCGGGTACGGACATCGCTTCTTTGAGCAAGGCGCCCCAGCTTTCCGGCCCGTTCCGTCCGATATCATCCATGACGAAGCCCAAGGGACTGTCTTCTGAAGCGCGGAACGTCCGGACTAACTGGCGCAGAGAAGGAATATCCGCCGCGCTCAGACGACGGATACGAAACCACCGCACCGTATGGCTCAACGTGTTGGCGACCTCCCACATCAAAGCAGATTTTCCGGCCCCTGACGGTCCGACGATCAGCGCGGCCCGGCGTTGTTCAATAACGCACATAGAGCGCCTGACTGTCTTCAGGGTCGGGCTCAATTCGGAACTGTTCCGCGCTTAACCCATTGCGTTTGGCCGTTTCGCCTATGATCGCGGACAGCCCCGTTAGGCACGGTCCATTGATGTAAGCCTCGCAGGCTGCTTTGATCGCATCCAGAGCTTTGCCGCGTTTCTTACCGCTGAGAGCTTCTAGTTCCGTGATAGAGGCTGCTTCTCCCAGATCGTCACGGAAGACAGTGACATCGATATCCTCCGAGAAACGCTTGATCAGGCCAAGCCCTTTGGAGAGCGATGTGCCGCCCTTGAACAGCAAGCGTGGCCGGTCTGCTAATCCATTGAAGAGCGCATCAAGGGTCCAGCAAACCCAGAAGTCCTTTTCGACGTTCTGGGGCGTCGTACCGAGGCGTTGGGCTGTCGTCGTATAAAGACCCAGCCGTGTCTCATCGTCTGCTGCGATGACCTGGTCGAATGCAGAGTTCATCATGTGCCGGCCTGTTCTTTCAACATCGGCCGCAACAGATTCTGCATCCAGCTCGGCAACGTCGACAGGCCAGCCAACAGGTCAGCCCGGAGCGCCTGTCCATCTTTTGGGTTCTGAAGAATTGCGTTCAGGCGGCGCTTAAGAACTGCATCGTCATCGACCTGACCCATGGTGTCCCGTAGCCAATGTAGCGCCTGAACAATGCGCATGGCCGGCCTTCCCGCCCAATATAGCTTGCTTGCAGCGGTTGGCTTGAATGTGATTCCGAGCTGGCCAAGCGAGACCGATTTGAGCCGCGCATCCGCGTGCACGACGATCTTCGCAGGAACTGCATTCGTAAGCCCCAGATCATTGGCGGCGGTCATACCGTCGACGAGTACGCGGATCTGGTCCCGCCGGGCGATAGCCTCAATCACCTGTCGTGGGTCGGGAGGATTGCTTTTCTGTGTGAGAGTGTTGAACGACGGCTTGTCGTAAAGCCCTCGATCGACCCGCCGCAGATTTCCGGCGCGTGTCAGTCGCTGCAGTGTCTTGTCCACGGCGTCGCGCCCGCCAAGATCGAGGAAGTCTCGTGGCGTCCAGACCCCTCTTGGCGCACCACTTTCGATGCGCCTCAGGATCGCGGTTTTCAAGTCTGATGCAGTGTCCGTCATGTCCGAAATATGTAGTATTTTTTCGGACAACCTTCAAGGAGTGCGTCCGAAATCTGTATGCAAATTTCGGACGTATGCCATAATATAGCTATAATCTTCCCTCAAACACTGGCTTTAACTAGGCCGCCATTCAGACTTTTGGACAGCTCATCAAGTAAGAGAATCTCTGCGCAAAATGGACCAGCTTCCCGCCCGGTTCCATGTGCCTAAGGAGCGCGTGGGTGACCTCTCGTTGCGAGCGTGACCTGGATCATTGATACATATCCTCACAGCTCAGAACCCCTAGTCCAAGGATTTGCATCACAGAAGGTTGGGACAGAGATAGCCCTGCCACGACCGCTCAGGGGACAGATATCGATTTGCCCATTTGAAATGGCCACGTGTCTCGGATGTCGCTTTTTCTCGCGGGCCAACTGTTTCCAGGAGTCCGCACAAGGAGCGGAAATTCGAACATAACTTTCCGAACTGATCCCGTATTGGCCGACGCTCATACTCATCTGACCAGCGATCTTAAATTCGGCTCGAACCGCATCCGAGCCATTCTTCAAGTCGTTTCCCACCGCCGCCAGACGAGGTGAGCCTCCCGATTCCCCTCCGTCGGGAAGAGCGCCGCGTGAAGGGGCGCCGCCAGTACCGGATCGTCGAGCCGGACACTCAGATACTCCTTCTCACCGCTCCGCTCCCGCCAGGCGGCGCCGATCTCTGAGCGGCCGACATAGAGCTTGAAGGCCGGCGCCCGCTCGCTGTCGCGATTGTCGTTCGGTACGAAGCGCAGCTTCGCATCGATAGTGAGGGTTCGGATCGTGCCGGACCAGCCTCCCTCCTTCGTGGGCGTGAACATCCCTATCACAGACATCTCAATCCTTCTTGTCCGTTGGCAGCAACAGCGTTCGAGGTGCGCGTCTTCCCGATCCCGGCTGAGCGATACCAGATCCCTTGCCCTCTCCTTCCGGCAACGCCTTCCGCGCCTTGGCAAAGCCGCGATCGGCCTCCAGAAAACTCTGCAGCATGTAGGGGATGAGCTCCGATACCGACTCCGCCTCGCCATAGGTCTCGCGATAGAGCGCGGCATAAGCGTGGAGCGCCTTGTTGAGATCGGGCGGCGCGGTGAAGGTGATCTTGACCGGCGTGCGGTCGGGCAGTTTGCCGAGTTTCAGGTCGGGCATGGATGTCATCCTCGATAGGGACGCAGGATCAGGTCCTTCTGCACGATGACGCGGATCGGCCAGCCGGGCCTCACCGTGATGGTCGGCTGGATGTTGAGGTTCTTCTCGGTGAGACGCTGACCGGCCTGCGAAACGTTCTGCTGCGTCGACTGGCGGATCGCGCGCAGGAGATCGCTCTCCTCGCTGCCGAAACTAAGCTCGGTGCCGACACTTAAAAGTGTCGCCAGCGCCACGCCCTTGACGAGCGCCCATGTGTGGTAGTCGACCTTATCGGCGACGCCGGCATAACCGGCGGCATCCGTTGCCGGCAGATTGTCGATCACGATCGAAGACCCATCCGGCATGATGATGCGGTGCCAGACGAGCAGCGCCCGCGACTGACCAAAGGCGACGACACTGTCGTAACTGCCGATCAGCCTCGATCCTTGCGGAATAAGCAAAGTTTTCCCGCTCACCGTGTCGAAAATATTTTCTGTGATCTGGGCGACGACAAGGCCCGGCAGATCGGAATTCAACCCCGTGATCAGGCTCGCAGCAATGACGCTGCCGGCCATCAGCTGATGCGCCGAGACCGGTTCCCGCAGTGCGTGGCGGTTATAGATGTCTTGGTCCGGTCCCCGGTTCAGGAAATCGAGCTTGCGCTGCTGATGGTTCTGGTCCCCCTCCGCTGAAGCTACGGAGGACAGGTCGCGCTTCGGATCGAGATGGAGGCGTTCGTCGACTGCAACAGCTTGGAAGAGATGCGGCGCGTTCCAAGTGATCCGGCGCGATGACCCAGCTTCCGTCCGGCTCTCGCTCGACCAGCCCGGCAATCCTCCGCATCGCTTCCAGCCGCCGGATATGGGTTTCGGCGAAGGCGCGTGACGCGGTTGGGTCGTGGCGGAGATGCGCCTCGATGTCGTAGCGCCCGTTATTCGCCGCCGCGACCTCCGCAATCGTTCGGTCGACGGTTCTCTGTCCCACCGGCTTCGGCCTGATCGCGACGATGGCGCCGTCCGGCAGCGCGTCCACCGTCTCCGCCCCACCGATATCGACGTAATGCACACGACCGTCGATCCCGTCGACGATCAAATAGTGACGGTCGTTGAGTTCATTCGACAGCCCTCTGGTGACAAGACGCCCGACGACGCGTCGCTCCTGCCCGTTCGCGGTTTCATGAACCGCATAGTCGGAGGGGACCCGCGCGAGCCCCTTCTCCGTCATTTCGCGGTGAAGCGTCTTGATGATGTCGCCGCGCTCCCCCATGCGGCGGAGCGCCGGTTCCAGGTCCCCGGCAAGCTTCCACGTTCCGGTGGCGATCTCCTCCGCCAGTCCCAACCGTTTCAGTTTCTGCAATCGCCCGGCCCGCAGGCTTTGCCGGAAGGCGTCGCCGACGGTCGCCCCAGACCGAACACAGCCTTCGCCGTCCGCGTCCTTCAACAGGCCGCGGTCGAGACCCGTGAACCGTTCCTGTTCGACCTCCCGCGCGAGGTTCGCCTCGATCTCGAGATCGCTGCGGGGACCGAGATCGAGGGTGACGATTTCGGCGGCGCGCTCGCGCATGCCCGTCGAAAGATAATCCCGCGCGATGACCAGGTCCTGTCCGCGCTCGTCCTTGCCCCGGAGCATGATGTGGGTATGGGGATGGCCGGTGTTGTAATGATCGACCGCGACCCAATCGAGACGCGTTCCCAGATCCTCCTCCATGCGGGCCATGAAGCGCCGCGTGAAACCCTTCAGTTCCTCATATTGCGCGGCGTCCTCGGCCGAAACGATAAAGCGGAACTGGTGCCGGTCGCCGTCGCAGCGTTTCAGAAACGCCTTGCCGTCCGCCCGGTCGTGTTCGGCATCGTAAAGCTCGCCCGGCTGCCCTTCGCGCGTCACGCCGTCGCGCTGGATATAGCGGAGATGGAGACGGGCCGCCTTCAGGCCCTGCCCCTTCAGCTTCACGATGCGGGATTTGACGACCACGCGCCGCGCGCGGAAGGCGGCATGGGTTCCGCGCGACGCGAGCACGCGACCGATGCCGGCGCCGCGGCCGATGCGATTGCCGTGAAAGCCCGAGCCCGGCGACGCTCCACCGAAGCGGCGTCCGCCCGCCAGCGCCGCCGATTTCAGCACGCGTTGCTGGTAGCGCCGCTCGGCCTTTCCGGCGCGCGCCCCGATCCTGCCGAGACGTGGCTCGAAGCCGTCGTCCTGCATCGTCTCCTCTCCGCGATTGTGACCCATCTTCAAGATGATCGGCTTTCGCCGCGTAACAAGACGGCGCCATGAAGACCGAAGAGGCACAGGGACTTGGCGCGGCCATGGCGCCACGCCTTCGGCGCATGGCGCCGTCAAAAGAGATGTGCAGACAGGAACATAAGCCGCTCATGGCGCCGTTCTTTTATCTTGCCCTCCCGCGATCCAGAACCGGCCTCACGCTCACCGGCGCTTAAGTACTTTCTCCTGGGACTGACTAACGGAAGGTGCCGGAGAGCGGCGCGAATAGATCGCCATCAACGGCTGCGGATTCGCCCTGCAATTTGCCGCCCGAACCGACGAACAGATGCTGTTCCGAAGGCCGCTTCGGATCGCTCGACGAGCCGATTTCGGCACGCATTTCATGCCCGCCGAGCGGAAAGAAGAGCGACTTTCCTGACGCGAATGACGCTCGCGCGGTCATTCTCTGGACGACTTTTCTGTCGTCTGCGGCGACCAGATCGATACGCGGCAGCAATGTAGTGAGATAGACAAGGGTCTCCTCGGGAAGCGGTTCCTCGCCTTTCAGACACGCCACATAACGCGTCGGTCCGGCATGATAGGCGGCGAAAAGTCCCGGAAAGCCGAAGCGGTCGCGCATCTCGCGGAGATAGGCGGTGCCCGCCAGAATATTGTCGCGAGGATCATGCGGATCGGGCCCGAGCCCGTGGCGCGCACGCAGTTCGGCATAGGTCGCGGGCATCAGCTGCATCAGGCCCATCGCGCCTGCGGGCGAGGTGATCGGCGCACCGTCCAGCACGGTCCGGCCACCGCTTTCCGCCTCGATGACGGCCTCGATCCAGTCCACCGGAATGCCGAAACGCCGCGCGGCTTCGACGATGAGGGGCCGCCATTGCGCCATGTCCCCTGCTTCCGGCTCGACCGCCATGCTCACCGTGAGGAGCGGTGAAAGGTCATGTTCAGGCTCGGCGTTGCGGATCGCATGCGCGAGAACCAGCGTCAGAATATCCATAGCGGCACCAGCCTGCCGATGACGAGCCGCCGCTCAACCGGCCCGAAATACCGCCCGTCGAAGGAGACGGGTTCGCCTTCGGCGAGAAGAAAAACGTGATAGCCGCCCAACCGCTCGCAGCCCTGCCAGCGCGACATCGGGCGGCCCGCGCCGTCTTGCTCTAGCCGCCGCGCCGTGTGCCGTCCGTTGATATAGAGATCGTTGCCCATCATGCAGACCGTGTCGAAACGGGAGGCGACAACGCGCTTGATCAGCAAGGCGTCCCGCGCGAGGTAGTGCCGTTCGTCGGCAAGCTGCCGCACTTCATCGGGCAATCGCGCCAGCACCAGATCGCCCCGAACGAAATCCTGCGAGAGACGCAGATAGAGCCCGCGCGGCGCGCTGGCGCTCGCGTTCCAGACGAGACGCGGCAGCGGTTCGAAGAGCGCCGTTGCGCCGATCAGGCCGACGCCGAACACCGTCCAGAGAAGAAGACGCCTGCGGCGGCGCGGATGTTTCGGGCCGCGCGGAGACCGCATGGGAATCAGCGCGCCGCTCTCGGCGATGAGGGAGAGCCGCTCATTCATCGGAGGTCGAGCGCTTTGCCCGCTCCCGCGACCAGGCGTCGAGATCGTCGATGTGATAGCGCACATAACGGCCATGCTTGCGGTATTCCGGGCCGCCGCCGACGACGCGCATCTTTTCCAGCGTGCGCTCGGAGAGGCCGACATAGTGCGCGGCCTGCGGCGTGTTGAGAAAGGGGCTGCCCTTCTTGGCGTTCGCAGCCCGGGTCGCGTCGTCATCCATGAGGCACCTCGCATGTGATCCACGCGCGAATCGCGCAAGGACGCCCCACCACGGCAAGGATCGGGAAAAGAGGTCCGGTGACCGAGCGGCGAATATCCGGCCACGTCGTTTCGCCAGCGCAACAGATCGCAGAAGGGCAAAGCCTCCGCGCCCGGAGGGACGCGGAGGCGAGGCGTGACCGTCAGTCGACGGGATTCCAGATCAGCGCGAAGGTCTCATCGTCGTCCTGACCGGCGGCGCGGCCGAGATTGGCGTAGAGCCGGCGCGGCCCGAATTCCGGGGCGGCGAGGCTGAGGCTCACATAGTCCCGGCCCGAAGTTTCGCCGGTACGCGTCCAGCCCGCGCCGATCTCGACGCCCTGTGTGAGGACCCGGAAGTCCGGCTGTGCCTCGGCGCTTTTCGCCGCATTGGGCACGATATCGATCTCGACGCGGATGGTCAGCGTCTTCAACTGGCCCTTGTAGCCGCCGCTCGACTGCTTGGTGACATATCCGATCGCAGGCATGGTCTTTCTCCTTCGATGAACGCCGAGGGGTCCATTCCC